>Ga0116174_10000814_pt1 | contig 30098 bp, 23 predicted proteins | sample AD_UKC087_MetaG_FD_89801 | JGI IMG/M metagenome (GOLD analysis project Ga0116174, IMG submission 89801) | Active sludge microbial communities of municipal wastewater-treating anaerobic digesters from USA - AD_UKC087_MetaG | ecosystem: Engineered > Bioreactor > Anaerobic > Digestate | place: USA...
ATAAAGGACCTTAAGGCCTATCGCAACGTTGTCGACCTGTACCTTGCAAAGCCGTTCAAGCTCGACGTGCTGATAAAAGAAATCTCGAAGGTGCTGAAAAACGGCGCCAAGTAATCACAGCTCGCGATTCATGCGCTCCATGTCGTCTTTCTTGCCGAGCATCACCAGTATATCGCCGCCCTCGATTTTCGACTGCGACACGGGGTTGAAGATCATCTCGCCTTCCTTCTTTCGAATGGCGACGATGATGACGCCGTAGTCGCGGCGCAGGTTGCTCTCCACGAGCGTTTTCCCCGCGAGCGTCGACGTCTCCGCTATGCGATATTCTTCCATCAGAAGTCCCAGGTGCCGGTCCATGAGCGCGATATCGACGAAGTCGACGACCGTGGGGCGGATGAGCACCTGCGCCATGCGTTTGCCGCCGATGAGATAAGGCATGACGACGCGCGTGGCCCCGGCTTTTTTTAGTTTCTGCTCGGCCTTTTCGTCGGAGGCGCGCGAGAGGATGTAGATGTCGGACCGCAGCCCCTTGGCGCTGAGGGTGATATAAACGTTGTCCGCGTCGGACTGGACGGCCGGTACGATTCCGCGCGCGTGTTCGATGCCGGCCTTGATGAGCGCGTCCTCGTTGGTTGCGTCCATCGCCAGGAAGAGGACCCGGTCGCGCTCGAGCTGTTCGAGCGACTGGGGGTTGTTCTCGATGACCACGAATGGGATGCCGTACGAATCGAGCTCCCTGCAGATGAGGCTCCCGATACGCCCGTACCCGCAGATGATGTAGTGGTTCCTGAGGCGGGCTATTTCCTTTTCCAATTTCATCCTCCCGAAGGTTTTGCTGAGCTCGCCCTCCACGAACATGCGCACGATGTTGCCGACCGTGTAGGCCAGAGTGGTCGCGCCGGTAACGATTACAATGACGGTGATGATGCGGCCGTAGGTCGTCAGGGGCTTTATCTCGGCGAACCCTACCGTGCTGATGGTGATGATGGTCATGTAGAACGAGTCGAACAGCGCCATGCCTTCCACCAGGTGGTAGCCGAAGGTCCCGAACGCCAGGGTCGAGACCAGAAGCAGGAAGCTCGTGCGGAGGCGCTTGATATCCATCGAAAATGTAATAAGCGGCCGGCGCGGCGGATGTCAATTGATTAATGAACAATTTCCATGCGGATGTAATACCCGCCCGGAAGCGCCCATTCTCAACTTATAATCTCGTCGCGCGCTTTAAGCATCTCGATCTGACCGTTCCGCAAACCGTGGAGCCTCTTTTCATCGTTCTGCACCATTTCTCCGATAATCTCCACCAGGTGCCGCGCGGTGAGCACCCTGGGGAGCACCACGTAGTCTGCGCCCTCGGCGTACATCTTCAACGCCCGGGAGGGGCTTTCGGCGGTTACGATTATTTTTGCGTGAGGGCAGAGGGACCTGATCTGGCGAATCATGCGCAGGTTGTCGGTGCCTACGAGGATGGTGTCGGGTATGGTCGATACAACGACTTTTGCGTCGTGGATGCCGGCGTGATGAAGGGTGTCCATGTGGCTGATGTCGCCGTAGATCGCTTTTATGCCATGGGTATGGAGACTGCTGTGGACTTCCGGGTTAAAGTCGACCACCACCAGCTTGTCCCGCAGACCTTCGGCGTGCTCGGCATCGAGGTCCATGATCTCGCGGACCAGCGAGCTCGCGGTCCGGTGAAAGCCGAGAAGGGCGACCTCTTTTCCTCCCGTCGTCGCCGTTTCGTCTCTTGAGAGCGGGATGTCCTTGAACCCGATCATCTGGATCAGCTGATTGAGGGCCTTCTGGATCGCGTCGCTGTAATTAATCATGTACGTTGAGACGATGGAGGTGATCACGAAAATGAAAATCACGACAGACAGGATGTCCGCCCCGATGTGCCCGGCGGAGAATCCCAGGGCCGCGATGACGAGAGAGAACTCACTGATCTGCGAAAGGTTGATCGGGGTGAGCAGGCTGACACGGTTACCGTTTTTCAGGAAATAGAGCACCGGAAAAATCGCGAGGAAGCGCGAGGCGATAAGAAAGAGGGAGGCGATCCCCGCCATGGCGAGCAGCGCCGGCTCGGCCAGGGGATTCGGGATCTGCATTCCGAGCGCGACGAAGAACAGTGTGACGAAGAAGTCGCGGATGTTAACGACCTTGGCGATGACATCGAGGTTGTAGGGAAAGGTCGATATGGCCACGCCAGCGATGAGCGCGCCCATCTCCAGGGAAAGTCCCATATAGCCGGCGGCGCCGCACACAAGGAAGCACCATCCGAGCGAGGAGACGAGAACCAGTTCGGGAATTTTCGCGATCGACCTGAATATTCTGGGAAGGATATATTTGCTGACCGCCAGGCTGGCCGCCACCAGAAGTCCGCCTTTAGCGAACGAGAGGAGTATCGCGAGAATCTCCGGATTGGCGAGGTTCGGCTGTATTCCAAGAACAATGATCGCCCAGATGTCCTGGAACACCAGTATGCCCAGAGTGATGCGGCCGGCAAGGGTGTCGAGCTCGAACTTGCCGTACAGCAGCTTGACGACGATTGCGGTGCTGCTGATGGCGCAGCAGGCCGACAGGTACAGGAGATCGTAACGCCCCTCGCCGATACCGTAGCCGAGAAGCGAGAAGAAACCCAGTCCCATGGCGACGCACAGCACGAATTGGGACAGGCCGGTGGCCACGAGCGAGGCGCCGGATTCCCGAAGTTTCTTTATGTCGATCTCCAGCCCTATGAGAAAGAGCAGAAGGATCAGTCCTATATGCGAGATCGTCTCGATATCGTGTTCGCTGGCAACAAGCCCCAGGCCTATCTTCGGCCCGATCGCCACACCGGCGGCGATATACGCAAGCAGGAGGGGCTGCTTGAGTATATGGCTGAGAAACCCCATGACCATGGCGGCGAGGATCGCTATGCCTACGCTGCTGGTGATGTTACCGTCTCCCTCACCGCCGGAGGCGAGAAGAATATTTGCCGATAGCAATACAATCGCTATCGCCACGGGAAGCAGGTATGCGTGCTTCTTCGTCATTCGTTTCATGGGGAATAGTCCTGTCTGTATAGCATTAGCTGTGCCGGCACAGTCGTCGTTTATCATGGCTGGCGAAGTGAACTCCATCCGAAACTCATGATAAAGCCGTGCCTGTCCACGACGGTCTTCACTGTTACTAAAATCGGTAAGGAGTGGGAATATATTGAGCGTTGTTTTCGGGGCCCTCCTCCCGTGTGCCGGTTGTGCCGTTTTTTACAGAAAGTAAAATTATTGTCAGTGAATCATCCGTGTGATTATATAGCGGTATTCATGAAGAAAACGGGGATCTCTGCCGATGAGTGAGTCTCTGCTGTCCAACATGGTCATCGTCTTCGCGCTGGCCATAGTTTCCATGTTCATCTGTATCCGCCTCAAAGTCCCGACAATCGTCGGGCTTCTCCTCGTGGGGGTGGCCGCGGGACCAAGCGGGCTGGGACTGGTCAATGTTTCGGTAGAAGTCGAATCCATCGCGGATATCGGCGTGGTGTTATTACTGTTCACGATAGGTCTCGAATTTTCCCTTAAAAAATTGCTCAGAGCGAGACGGACCGTTCTCCTCGGCGGCTCACTGCAGGTGACGCTTACCATTATAACCGTGTACCTCGCCGCTACGTGGGCGGGTCTGGGCGGGGCCGAATCGCTATTCGCCGGATTCGTCATCTCGATGAGTTCTACGGCCATTGCGATGAAGATTCTGGAAGAGCGCGGGCAAATTGACGGCCCGGTAGGCAGTTCCTCTCTTGCGATCTCGCTGTTTCAGGACATCATGTCGGTACCGATGGTGCTCTCAATCCCCCTGTTGCTTGGTATCGGGGAAAACGCGGGGACGGAGCTGGGAGTGTTTTTTCTGAAGTCGTCAGTAATAATCGCTCTCGTCCTTTTCGGCGCGCGATGGCTCATTCCGGCTATTCTCTATCAGGTGACCAGGACGAGGAGCCGCGAGCTTTTCCTGTTGAGCGTTCTGGGGCTGTGCGGCGGGATCGCGTGGCTTACCAGCAGGGTCGATCTTTCGCTGGCGCTGGGGGCGTTCCTCGCGGGCCTCATTATTTCCGAGTCGGAATACAGCCACCAGGCGCTCGGATCCATCCTGCCGTTCAGGGACGTGTTTACGGGATTCTTCTTTATCTCCGTGGGGATGCTGCTTGACGTACACTATTTCCTCCAGCATCCGTTCAGCATCGGGGCGCTTGCGCTCGGTGTCGTCGTACTGAAGATACTCATCATCGTCGTGGCATGCACGCTTATCGGATTGCCTCTCACAACGGGCATACTGACCGGCTTTGCCATTTCCAACATCGGTGAATTTTCCTTCGTGCTGATACGGGCCGGTTCCTCCTCGGGATTGATCTCGGACGATACGGGCCAGTTCTTCCTTGCCGTTACCGTCATCAGCATGATACTCGCGCCTTTCCTGATGGGAGCGTCGACGCGCGTCACGGAGTTTATCAGAAACCTGCCCCTTTCCGACAGGCTGCGCGCGGGCCTGTTCAGTCTCTCGGGTATAGAATCCCCGGATTCGTTCGGTAAGAAAACGGGCCACATCATCATAGTGGGGTATGGAATCAACGGCAGGAATGTCGCACGCGCCGCCTCGATCGCGGGGATTCCGTACCTGATAATCGAGATGAATCCGGACACCGTGCGCCGCGAACAGGAAAACGGCGAGCACATCATCTTCGGAAGCGCCGATCAGGCAGCGGTGCTGGAGTACGCGGGGATCGCGGCCGCGCGCGTGCTCGTCATTGCGATCGCCGATCCGGCCTCGACGCGCCAGGTGACGGTGGTGGCGCGAAAGGCGAATCAGGACATCTATATAATCGCGCGGACGCGATATCTCCAGGAGGTTCAGCCCCTGTACGATCTGGGGGCGGACGAGGTGATACCCGAGGAATTCGAAACCTCTGTCGAGATATTTACCCGCGTGTTAAAGAAGTACCTCGTTCCGCTCGACGAGATCAGGCGTTTCGCCGGCGAGATCCGTTCGGGGGGCTACGAACTCCTGCGCGGCATGCGCCCCGCTGCGCGTTCATGCGGAGACCTCTCGTGCTATCTTGCGGGGGAGGAAGTGGCGGCCCTTCGTGTTTCATCCGTATCGGACCTTGCCGGAAGGACGCTTGCCGAGATCAATATGCGTCGTGCCCATGAAGTCTCCGTCGTGGCTGTTCGGCGGGACGCGGCTGTCATTTCGAATCCCGACGGCGACACCCGTATTCTCGCCGGGGATATCCTGGTGGCGTTCGGCGCGCCGGACAGGGTTGCGGCTGTTGCCGCTCTTCTCGATCCGGAGGAATGAATCCTATCCCGGAACTCGTTCAATTCGGGTTGGTGTAAAATGTTTGATTTTTACCGCGCGGTGGTATAGTGCGATTGAGTACCGTTCGGCGGGCTCTTGCGCGAGAGCAGGGCGGTCCGCATCGGTATAGACGCTGCGCGGGACGCGCTTCATAATGATGAATATCCGGAGGAAGAAGGGAATGAAGGGCTATAAACACGGGACTGGGACGTTCATAGGGAAGGGAGGAATCGAAATATACTTTCAGGCCTGGCTTGCGGAGAAGCCGAAGGGCATCGTGGTCATCTCGCACGGTCTGGGGGAACACTCGGGCAGGTATGCGAACATTATTGAGAAAATGCAGGGAAGCGGAGTGAGCTTCTATGCCCTCGACCATCGGGGACACGGCCGTTCGGGAGGAAACCGCGGACATGTCGCTTCGTTCATGGAGTACATTCAGGATCTCAAGGTTTTCATCAACCAGATTAAAGACGAGTACGGTACGCTCCCGATTGTACTGCTGGGGCACAGCCTGGGCGGGCTCATCGCCATGAAGTACGCGCTTACACACCCGGCCGACATGAAGGCCCTGGTGCTCTCCTCCGCCGGGCTCATTCCGGCCGTTGTCGTTCCCGAAGTGAAGAAGAAGATGGGTCTTTTCTTTTCGAAGTACATTCCGACACTCGCGATGTCCAACGGGCTCGACGCGGCCGAACTGTCGCATGACAGGTCGGTGGTCGACGCGTACGTCAACGATCCGCTGGTCCACGACAGGGTGACGTCCCGCTGGTATGCCGAATTCACCGCCACGGAGGAGGAATGCCTGCGGCGCGCCTCCGAGCTCAGGATGCCCCTTCTCGTCATTCACGGCAAGGCCGACGCTATCGTCGATTACCGCGGCAGTGAAAAGGTGTACGCGGAGGCGCTATCGAAGGACAAAACGCTCCACATTTTCTCAGGACTCTATCATGAAACCATGAACGAAACGCCCTCCGAAAGGGCGAAAGTGCTCGACGTGCTGGCGAAATGGATCGCCTCGCGTCTTGGAGGGCGCCCGGCCGTACCTGCCGGAAAGCCGAAGGCGCTGAAGCCCGTACGGAAGGCGAAGAAGCCCGCCGCGAAGAAAGCTAAGAAGAAGACCGCAAAAAAGGCCTCCGGGCCGGTAAAGAAAAAAGCCGCCGGAAAGCCCAAAGCGCAGGCGAAGAAAACCTCGAAGAAGACCGCGAAGAAAAAGTAAATTTCCGTTAAAGGTGTAAAATAAAAAAGCCGGGTGGGAGAGCCCGGCTTTTTGAATGATACTGCGATGCTGGCTCGGGACTTATCGTAACAGCTGAAGAACGGTCTGCGACTTGGTGTTCGCCTGCGCGAGCATGGCGGTCGCCGCCTGCGTGAGAATCTGATAGCGTACGAACGAGGACATCTGTTCGGCCATGTCGGTGTCGCGTATGCGGCTTTCCGACGCCTGAACGTTCTCGTAGGCGTTCATAAGGCCCTTGGCGGCGTGTTCCAGACGGTTGTAGTAAGCGCCGAGGTCCGCGCGCTGCTTGGAGATGATGCGCAGGGCCTCATCGGCGATACCGATCACCGCGTTCGCCTTGCCGGGCGTCGAGATCGAGATGAAGGTGAGCACGGTGGGGTTGCGGAGTCCCAGGGCCGCCGTGGTCATGGTCTCGATGAAAACCCGCTCGCGCTGGTGCATGTTGGGGCCCATGTGGAACCACATGGACGCGGTCGGATGAAGCCTGGCAAAAGAGCCGGTGAGGAGCTTCATCTTGTTGAATTCCGCCTGTGAGGAGATGCGGTCGATCTCATCGACGAGCTCGGAAATCTCGACCTGGATCTGCTGGCGGTCTTCCGGGGTGTAGATTCCGTTGGCAGACTGGACGGCGAGCACCCGTATGCGCTGCAGGATGTCGTGCGTCTGCTGCAGGTATCCTTCAGCCGTCTGGATCATCGACATGCCGTCCTCGGTGTTGCGTTCCGCCTGACGGAGTCCGCTTATCTGCGAGCGCATTTTTTCAGAGACGGCGAGACCGGACGCGTCGTCGCCCGCCTTGTTGATGCGCATGCCGGACGACAGCTTCTCGATGTCCTGCGTGATGCTCCAGTCGTGGAATTTGAGAGTACGGTGGGCGAAAATCGCGCTCACGTTGTGGTTTATGATCATATCCTTCCTCCTTGAATTTTCAGCTATCGTCCCTGATAGCAGCTATGGATAGAATTGTTGCAAAACCTGGGAATCTTCGACCCCGCATGGCGATTGCGGTCTTCGTATTCTCCAGTTATGCAACAATTCTAGTTCTCATAGTGATCATCCTGAAATTCGTCAGAATAAAAAATTATTTAGAGATCATTTATAAGCGTTTATAGTATTTTATGGGTGTTTATTATTAAATATGGCTATTATTCGGCTTTTAGCTATTCATTTTAAAATTTTTTTATTCCGGATAAAAATTCTTTAATCCGCCGCTTGATGGATTATAGTCCGGTCATACACCCGATGTGAATAAATGCCCGGGCGCATGATTGTATCAGTGATGAGAATCCGCGGTTTTTTTCTTGTAAATAATGGCGCCGGGCTGTTGTGTGCTGTGGAAACGCGCGGCAGGGCACAGGTAATGGTAAGGTAATGGTACGGCGATTTGGTGGATATTCACCGAGGATGAGAACCCCGCTTTCGGGCGGGGGCGGACCGTCGCGGCTTCCGGGAATCGTGCGATGGATCGCGGATCTCGCCGGTGATCTCATGTCGCGGTTTCGCAATCCCAGGGCCGTCGTGGTCGGGATCGCGGCAGGTGTGCTGTGCGCTTTCATCATCATCCTCGTCGTCGATTTTTTCAGGGTGCGGGCCATCGCGAATTTCGAGCCCAAAGTCCCCACCAAGATTTTTGACAAGAACGGCGTGCTGGTGGCCGAGCTCTTCCGCCAGAAGCGCGAGGTGGTGCCGCTCGCGAAAATTCCGAAAGACCTCGTCCATGCCTTCGTCGCCATTGAGGACAACGAGTTTTACGAGCATTTCGGCATAAATCCCAAGGGAATAGCGCGGGCGTTTTTTATCAACGTCTTCTCGGGGCGGATCCGCCAGGGCGGGAGCACCATCACCCAGCAGCTTTCTAAGATCCTGCTTACCTCCGGCGAGCGGAGCCTCTATCGCAAGGTCAAAGAGGCCTTCATCTCCGTCATGATGGAGATCTTTTACACGAAAGATGAAATCATGACGCTGTACCTCAACCAGATATTTCTCGGCCACGGGGCCTATGGCGTGCAATCCGCCTCGCAGTTCTATTTCAATAAAAACGTATGGGAGCTCAACCTGGCGGAGTGCGCTCTGCTGGCCACGCTGCCGTCGTCGCCCAATAACCTTTCGCCCATCCGCTTCCCCGAACGCGCGCTGGAGCGCCATAAGATCGTGCTGGCCAAGATGGTGGAGGTGGGATACATCTCCATTCCACAGGCGGAGAAGGCCTACCTGGATTTCTGGCCCGACTATCTCTATTACATCAACGAACTGCCGCCGACGATGAATACCTGGTCCTCGCGTGTCGACAAGGCGCCGTGGTTCACCGAGTACATCCGCCGCATGCTGGTAAAGAAATACGGCGAGGAAAAAGTGTACGAGGAGGGGCTGCTGGTCTACACGACCATGGATCTCAACAAGCAGCTCGCGGCACAGAAGGTTCTGCCTCCGGCCCTCAGGCGCCAGACCGCCGTTTCGGGGAGCCTCGCTTTCAAGCGCGAGGACCAGATTACGGAAAATTACGGTTCCCTGGTGGACATCTTCTCGCTCCTGTTCGACGGTAACCCCTTCGCCAGGACGGGCTCGCTCGAGGTAAAGAAGGTAAACGACGCGCTAAAGGAGCGGGTTATCGACGAGCTGGAGCTTGTCAATTTTCTTACCGGGGGGGACGCTCTGGGGCAGACCATACAACTCTATCGTGTGGGATACGCCGACGACAAGGACTTCCAGAAGGTTGAGGGGTGTCTTATCTCGATAGACCACCGGACGGGCTATATAGAAGCGATGGTCGGTGGAAGCGAATTCACCAGCGTCAACCAGCTCAACCGCGCCATGCAGTCCATGCGCCAGCCCGGTTCGGCCATAAAGCCGCTTCTGTACGCCGCGGCCATGGAGTCGAAGAAGTTCTCGCCCGCCACCGCGGTTCTCGATTCGCCGCTGGTGTATCTCGACACGGAGGGCGGAGACTGGGTGCCGGAAAACTATGAAGGGGAGTATTACGGCCTGCTGAGGCTGCGCAAGGCCCTTTCGCTCTCAATAAACGTGATCAGCATCCGCATCGCCGACGCGCTCGGCATTGAATATGTAATGCGGTTCTACGGAAAACTTCTGAAACTCGGTCCCGAAGACACCAAGCGCCGTGTTCCGCGCAACTTCTCGATCGCGCTCGGCTCGTTCGAGGTGTCGCCTTTCGAGCTCGCCCGCGCGTACGCCATCATGGCCAACGGAGGAAAGGACGTGATCCCCTTCAGCGTGAAGAGCGTGAAGGACCGCAGGGGACGGGTCCTCGAAAACAACGAGGAGGAAATCGCCTCTCTCATCAGAAAACGCGAGCAGGACGGCACCATCCAGGTGCTGCAGCCGTCGACGGCGCAGATCATGATAAGCCTGCTGCAGTCGGTGATATCATCGGGAACCGGCTCGGCGGCGTCCATCGGCAGAATGGCCGGAGGGAAGACGGGTACAACCAACAACTGGAAAGACGCCTGGTTCTGCGGGTTCTCCCCTTCGCTCACCACCTGTATATGGATGGGATACGACAAGCTCGGCCTTTCGCTCGGCATCGGACAGGCGGGCGGGGCCGTTGTGGCGCCCGCCTGGGGCGATTATATGCGCGAGGCGCTTCGCAACGATGAGGCCTTCAGTTTCCCGCAGTACGCGGCGCTTTCCGAACGGGAGGTGTGCGCGGTTTCCGGCCTTACTCCGTCCTCGAGCTGCCGGAACAGGCTGAACGAGGTGTTTATTCCGGGCACTGAGCCGGACGAGGAGTGCGTCATGTGCCGCGACGCGATGCACGAGGTCAGGGTGCTTCAGAAAGGCCCCAGAGAGAATATCGCCGGGGGACAGAAGCAATCGATAATGAAGAACATCCGGAAGAAAAAGGAAGGCGACCGCATCCTGGACAAGGTCGGGAACGACCTGCTCAACTGATTTCAGGGAGGAATATGCGACCCGGAACTTTTATGCTTGAAAAAGAATCGACCTGTCTTATGGTGATCGACGTACAGGAGCGCCTGTTCAATTCCATGGAGTATGATATCCGGCGGAACGTCGTGCGAAACATCGGAATACTCCTGGAAACGGCGAACGCGTTTTCCATTCCCATTGTGGTGACCGAGCAGTACTCGAAGGGGCTGGGGCCGACCATTCCGGATATCAGGAACCACCTGGGGAGTATAGAGGCGTTCGACAAGACGTGTTTCAACTGCATGCTCGACGCGCCGATAGAATCGCGCATGGTCGAGCTCGGAAGGAATACCGTGATCCTGTGCGGAATAGAGACTCATATCTGCGTGCTGACCACCGCGCTCAGCCTGCTCGAGAGAGGATATCGCGTTATCGTCGCCTCGGACGCGGCCTGCTCGCGCAGAAAGCACGAGTGGAAGATGGCCATCAGCGCCCTGCGCGACGCGGGCGCGGTGATTTACCCGACCGAGACGATAGCCTTCATGTTTATCGAGCGGTCCGGGACCGAAGAATTCAAAAGGCTTTCGCCGCTGTTCAAGTGACGCGCGAATCGCCGGACGGAGAGAACCGACAATGATACGATGCGCGGCGATCGCCCTCGCTCTCGTGCTGTGCCTTCCGGCCTACGGAGGAGAATCCATCTCCCGAAGGCTCTTCGTGATCGAGCGAAGCACCAACAGCAACATCGTCGTTTACGACGCGAACGTGGTTGCGGGGAAGCTTCTGAACAGCGCGCGCCCGGTCGACGCATACTGGATCATGCGCGAGCGGGGCAGCCGGCGCGAAGAGCTCACCTATATCGAAAAAAGCAGGGCTTACGGTTTCGATATCGAGCAGGTGCGTGAAGGGAGCCATTATCGCATGGCGATCCGCTCGTTCCGCGACAGGTTGATAAGCGTCATACTGGAAAAGGACAGGCCCAGAGCGGTCATGGAGATAAACGGGCGACGGGGGTATCTTTCGCGCATTTTTATCGCCACCGCGGGGTCGGCGCTTTTCCCGGCCGTCGATCACGTTATTCTGTTCGGCGTGGATGCTGTAAGCGGAGAATCGCTGCGGGAGAAGATCAGCGCCCGCTGATCTTAATGCCCGCCGGAAAGGGAATCCCACAGTATAGCGCGGGCATCCATGACCGGCCCGTCCACGCACGCGCGCCTGAGACCGGAGGAGGTTTCGACCGTGCAGCCCGAACACAGCCCCACGCCGCAGCCGAAATAATTCTCGAGCGATACTTCCATCGGGACGGGGCTTCCGGCCGCGAGCCGGACCATGCCTTCCATCATGGGCGTCGGACCGCAGACATACACGCGGTCGTAACCGCCGTCCTCCAGGAGCTCGCAGGCGGTTTCGGTGCAATAGCCGCCGCGGCCCTCGGAGCCGTCGTCCGTTGAAAGATGGAACTCGTCGACTTCGCGGGCGAAGCGATCTTTGCAGTAGATAAGATCGGCGGAACGCGCGCCGTAGACGAAACTTACGCGAGTCCCCCGGCGTTTAAGCTCTCGGGCCAGATAGTAGAGAGGAGCGTTGCCGACACCCCCGCCGATAAGGAGCGCCCGTCCTCCCTCGATAAGGGTGAATCCCCTTCCCAGGGGGCCGAGCATGTCGACCCGGGCGCCGGCGCGCATTTCTCCGAGAAGCCGCGTCCCCCTGCCGATCACCCTGACGACGATTTCCATTATGCCCCTGTCGAAATCGAAAATCGAAAACGGCCTGCGAACCAGGGGATCTGTGCCGGCGGTTGTCTTTATGTTGACGAACTGTCCGGGGGCCGGAGCCGTCGCGTCGTCATAACGCAGCTTGAGCAGAACGTGGTCTCTGGCCACGGGCAGTGGATTTTCGATCAACTGGGCCATTAAAGTTTCATCCTCGAGTGAAATATCACCAAGGATTCTATCGCTCCCGGGCGAATACAATACAATTTTTTCGAACGGCTTGCATTATTTTTCACGCGCGCGGAAGGCGCGCGAGCCTTGAAAACCCGGACCGGAGTGGGAAACCCTCATGCCCGAACGACCGCGGGATACGGCCCCGTCATCATTCCCCGACAGATAAAAAGTTGGTGACTTATACAAGCGCGTTTCGTATGATACGCGACATATCACGATCCGGAGGGACACGATGAAAGCGAAAGGCGGCGTGAAAACGAACGATTATATCCTCGCGATCGATGTCGGGACCCAGTCGATCCGCGCCATACTCATCGACCCGTCCGGCACCCTGCACGACATCGTCAAGACGCCCATTGAACCGTACTATTCCGAACAACCCGGATGGGCCGAACAGGACCCCGATTACTACTGGAAAACGCTCTGTCAGACGTGCAAAAAGCTCATCGCCTCGACGAAGATCAGGAAGGAATCGATCCGCGGCGTCACCATGACGACCCAGCGCGACACGATGGTCAACGTGGACAGAAACGGCAGGCCGTTGCGCCCCGCCATCGTGTGGCTCGACCAGCGGCGCGCGAGCAAGGGGAACTGGCCGAACCCGGTGCTTAAAGCCGCGCTTCGCGCCATGAAGCTTCTGGAGGCGGTGGAGTACACCATCACCGAGAGCGAATCCAACTGGATCCGCGAGAACCAGCCCGAGATCTGGGAAAAGACTCACAAGTTCCTGTTCCTGTCGGGCTTTCTCACCCACCGACTGGTGGGTGAGTATGTGGACTCCACCGGATGTACCGTCGGCTTCGTGCCCTTCGATTATAAAACGCAGGCCTGGGCGAAACCTTCGGACATGAAATGGAAGATGTTTCCCATGGATCCCTCCGTGCTCCCCGCCCTTGTAAAGCCGTCGGAGATGATGGGCTACATCACGAAGAAGGCCTCCTCCGAAACCGGAATACCGGCGGGCCTGCCGCTCATCGCGGCCGCGGCCGACAAGGCCTGCGAGGTTCTTGGCTCCGGATGCATGAGCCCGGAGATCGCCTGCCTCTCGTACGGTACGACCGCCACGGTTGAAACAACCAACACGAAATACGTCGAGATCGTGCCCTTCATCCCGCCGTACCCCAGCGCGGTCCCCGGCGCCTACAACACCGAGGTCATGATCTACCGCGGCTTCTGGATGGTGAGCTGGTTCAAGCGCGAGTTCGGGATGCGCGAGGAGCTGATCGCGAAGAAAAGGAAGATCAGCCCCGAGAGGCTCTTCGACGAGCTCGTGGCGGACATACCGCCGGGGTCCATGGGGCTCATGCTCCAGCCATACTGGTCTCCGGGACTCAAGATTCCGGGGCCGGAGGCGAAGGGAGCGGTGATCGGATTCGGCGACGTGCACACCCGCGCGCACATATATCGTTCGATTCTTGAAGGACTCGCCTATGCGCTGAAAGAGGGAGCCATCCGCACCGAAAAGCGCAACGGTGTAAAAATTGAGAGAATCCGAGTTTCGGGAGGCGGTTCGCAGAGCGACGTGCCGATGCAGCTTACCGCGGATATTTTCGACATGCCGACGGAGCGCCCCCATACCTACGAGACATCGGCGCTGGGGGCCGCTATCGACGCCGCCGTGGGGCTGGGGATCCACCCGGATTTTCCCTCCGCCGTAAAGGCGATGACGCGCATCGGAAAGGTTTTCGAGCCGGTTCCGAAAAACAGGGATATCTATCGCGATCTGTTCGAAAAGGTCTACCTTAAGCTGTACGACCGGCTCAAACCTCTTTACGAGGACATACGCCAGATAACCGGATACCCGCCTCAGAGATGACGATACCGGTCCCGTGCCGACCTTTCGCCCGGCCATGTCCATCCGAGCGGAGGCGGCGGGGCGTCGCTGTAATTAATGATTGACCACTGTTGTATATTACACTACTGTCACAGTCATTGTTCATGCGATACGTCGTTCGGCCGGGGGCCGCGCAGGATTCCGGCGGCATGACGGACGCGATACGCGAGGCGGGAAGTGGTTCTTTCATAACGCTCACCGGACATGGTGATAATCGGGGGTTCAGGGACGGCCCATGAAGACGATTAATAGAATCAGGGAAGGCGCGGACACTATGAAAAGCCTGGTATACGAGCTCGAAGAGGTCTTTTTCCGGATCGTAAAAAACGCGTATCCCGCGCTCTGGGAGGACGCCGGCATAACGCGCTCGCTCATCATGGATATGTCGGCCGCGATGGCAGACAGGCAGATGAAGACACCCGGCAACCAGGTGAAGATGGCGATGAAGCCGCTCATGCTCGCCGGAGAGCCTGAAAGCGAGCTCTGCTCCGCGGCGATGCTTTTCAGGATCGCCTACCACGACGGCCAGGCGGCGCAGGGAGCGGCGTTTCTCGACGCCCACGTGAAGGACGCCGGTAAGAACACCTTCTCGTCAATAAAAAAGGACCACCTGAAGCGCCTGCATTCGATCGCGCATCACAGCCAGCTGTTGCTCTACGATTACGACAACATCACCGGGATGGCGTTTCCCGCGACGGCGGAGTCCGTGCTCGGGGCGTATCCGTCCAACTGGAACGGCTGGGCTCCGTTCACCGTGGCCGCCGCCGCGCCGGCGCACTGCGCGATCGCGCTTAACAGCAAGGACACCGGCCTGTATAAAGCCTCGCTTCCCTGGTCGTACCAGCTCTGTTTCCGCAACATCTACGGGCTCGATCTGGATTTCGGCGACGCGGCCGTCGATACGGCGCGCGGTGCGCGGTTCGAAAAGGGACGCGCCCGCTACCTGGTACTGGTGTCGGTCGCGCACGGCGGCGCCGACCTTGACGAGAACTTCGACTATGACCGTGAGGCCTACACGGAGATGAGCTGATTCAGCCATGAGGGTTCGTCGTTGGGTTCAGCGGCCGTTCGTCGTGAGCCTCGATATCCCCAGCATCATGAAATACACGAGCGTTCCTCCCGCCACCATGGTCGCCCCGGTCGGAGTGTCGAGCCTGTAGGAAAGGAAGAGTCCGCCGAGCATGATACTCACCGCGTAGACGGTGCCTCCTGCGAGGACAAGCCTGAAGTTGTTCGAAACGAGCAGCCCGAAGCTTGCCGGAAGAACGACGAGAGCCGAAACGAGCACGATCCCCACGATCTTGATGCTGACAACGATGATGGCGGCGAGGAAGACCAGCATGATGTTCTCGAGCAGCACTATCGGAACGCCGCTGACCGCTGCCACCTCTTCATCGAAGGAGGCGAACAGGATGCGGTGCAGGAAAACCGCGACGAAAGGCAGAAAAACGAGCAGTGCGATGATGACGATCGTCCGGTCGAAATCGGTTATTCCGAGGATGTTGCCGAACAGATAGCCCATGAGGTCGAATGAGTAGTCCTTGCGCATCGCGATTAACAGGGCTCCGAGCGCCATCGAAAACGAGAAAAAGATTCCGATACTCGCGTCGTAGCTGATCCGCCCGAGCTTTACGATGCGCCCTATCACGAGGGCGGAGGCGACGCAGAAGGCGAGCGATGTATAAAAGGGATTGATGCCGCAGAGCAGTCCGATCGCCACGCCGGCAAACGCCGTGTGCGCTATGCCCGCACCCATGAAGGAAAGCCCGCGCATCACCACGAAAAAAGAAAGCGTCCCGAAGAGGATGCCGAGGAGTATGCACATGATGAAGGCGTTCCGGAAGAATGTCATTTCGAAAAGCTCCATCATCGGGACCTCCGGCATGTTTCGCAGTTCTGGTCGTGGTGCAGAAAATACACGTTTCTTCCGAACACCTTCTCGAGGGCTTCGGCCGGCATGTCCTCCGATGGCCTGCCATGGAAGTGAATGCGCTGCTTGAGGCAGGCGACCCTGTCCACAATGCCCGAAACGCTTCCTATGTCGTGAGACACGAGGATGATGGTCATGCCCGCGGTGTCGCGAAGGTCCACGAGAAGCCGGTAAAAATTATCCTGGGCCACCGCGTCGAGCCCCGTCGAGGGCTCGTCGAGAATGAGCATGAGCGGATTGAGCGCGAGGGCCCTGGCGATGAGCACCCGCTGGCGCTCCCCTCCCGAAAGGCTGCCGAAGTGCCTGTCCCGTTTCTCGGCCATGCCGACGCGCTCGAGCGCGCTGTCGATCGCCTTGCGGTCCTCCTTTTCGAGCCGCTCGAAGGCGGATGCCCGCGCGTAGCGGGACATGGCGACCACGTCGTAGGCGCTGAGGGGGAAGTCGGCATTGTAGGAGGAGCGCTGGGGCAAATAGCCGATAAGTCCCCGGCGGCGGATGTCCGCGGGGGAATGGCCGAACACGCGCACCTCTCCGGCAGAAGGAGGTGTGAATCCCATTGCCGTGCGTAAAAGAGTGCTCTTGCCGCTCCCGTTGGGACCGACGATCGAGAGTATCTCGTTCCGCTCCACAGTAAGGTAAACATCCTCGAGCACGACCATCGTACCGAAACGAACCCAGACGCCGCTCATCGAGAGTGGCGCACCGTTCACGTTTGCCGCAACTGTTTCGGTCATTCTTCGTTCCACTTTCTATTTGTTACCTCGCGCTTCCGAGAGCGCATTGGCGAACAGGCGAGCATTGTGCTCCATCAGGCGCACGTAACCGTTCGCCACGGGATCGTCCTCGTCGCCGATCGCGCCGAGTTGCAGAAGCGCCGCTCCGCTCTCCCGGGCGAGTGCCGCCGCCGCTCCGCTCTGCACCTTGAGGTCGATAACAATGACCCGAACGCCTTCCGTACGTGCCCTGCGTACCAGCCGGTTGAAATCACGGACCGAGGGTTCGTGGCCGTGGCCCTTCTCGATCGTGTCGACGATTTCGAGCCCGTATTCGGCGGCGAAATAATCCCAGGATGGATGCCATTGTATAAACTTGCGGTAAGCGAGGAGGCGCAGCATGCCGGCTATGCGGCGATCGAGTTCATCGAGGGTTTTCTCGAACGATACGAGGTTATTCCGGTAATAGTGTGCGCCCTCGGGGTCCACTGTCGAAAGCCGATCCGCGATATGACGGGCGATGTCGCGTCCGCCCTTGATCGAAAGCCAGATATGGGGATTTTCGTGGTGGTTTCTCTCGAGCAGATATGAAACATTCGTGTCTTTCTTCAAATATTTCTCCATCCACCCGTCAAATTCCGGATGAACACCGAGAAATACCCGGGATTCCTGCAGCCGTTTTACAACCGACGGGACGGGCTCGAAGGTGTGGGGATTGGCGCCGGGAGGAACGGCGTGAAATACACTCGCTCGGCTTCCCGCGACGGAGCGTGCGATGTCGCAGACAGGGAAAATTGAGACAGCCATCTGTATTTCATCAGCACGGGCCGACTCCCGGTCCCGTCCACAGGAGAGAAGCGCGGCGAAAACCAGAATAGAGGCAAAGGCGGCGGCTGCGCGCGGTGACGTGATCGTCATGGGATCTCCTTCTTTCGGACCGGCGGGGCGAATGCTCGCACGCCGGCGGCGTGTTCGGTTTCCTACTGTGCGCTCTCGAAATGTTTCGCGCAAGTATTTATTGTCGACCGGAGCGCGGACGGCGGAGTGCCGAGCGTCCATGCCGTGTTGTTTTACTTGACAAAAACCGGTACGAGCGGCTAATCAACAAAAACAAGCGAATCGTCGTTGAGTGGCATTTGTCGGCGACCTGAGACCGCGGCGTACCGGCCGGGAAACCGGTTTGATCACCGTTAAAAAGTTGAAATCGGCGAATTCCATGATACCATAGTGGGCAACGGCAACGCCCCCTTCGAGTACGATAAAGGAGCATCCCATGGCGATTAAAGACGGATTCCCGGCGGAAGATCTTTTCTGTTCGGACCACGGCCTGACCTATAACGACTTCATCATCCTCCCCGGATATATCGACTTCGCGCCCGACGACGTTGACCTCGAGGCGAACCTGACGCGCAATATCGTCCTGAAAAGGCCGATCACATCGAGCCCGATGGACACGGTGACCGAGTATCGCATGGCGATCGGCATGGCGCTTCTCGGTGGCATAGGATTCATCCATTACAACAATACGATCGAGGAGCAGGTCGAGCACGTAAAGAAGGTAAAGCGTTTCGAGAACGGATTCATCACGGACCCCATTGTGCTCTCCCCCTCGAACACCATCGCCGATATCGACGAGATCAAATCGAAATACGGCTTTTCGGGAATCCCCATCACGGAGGACGGAAAGCTCTATTCCAGGCTGGTCGGAGTGGTGACCAACCGCGACATCGACTTCGAGACCGATCGCACCCGGAAGCTCAGGGAGGTGATGACAACGGACCTCCTGACGGCGAAGAAGGATATATCACTCACCCAGGCGAACGAGATATTAAAAAAATCGAAAAAGGGAAAGCTTCCCATAGTCGATGAAAAGGGGTGCCTGGTCGCGTTCATGTGCAGGAATGACCTTCTGAAAAACAGGGAATATCCTTACGCGTCCAAGGACGGCCAGAAACAGCTGATGGTGGGCGCCGCGATATCCACCAAGGAGGAATCAAGGGAGCGTCTGGACAAGCTGGTCCAGGCGGGCCTTAACGTAGTAGTGATCGACGCGGCCCAGGGGAATTCCCTCTATCAGGTCGAGATGATCAAATATATTAAAAAGAGCTATCCGTCGCTCGAGGTCATCGGCGGTAACGTCGTAACCGAGGAGCAGTGCGAAAACCTGATAAAGGCGGGAGCCGACGGCCTGCGGATCGGGATGGGGCCGGGTTCCATCTGTACTACCCAGACCACGATGGCGGTGGGACGGGCGCAGGCCACCGCCGTTTATCGCTGCGCGCGATACGCCCGCGGGCACGGAGTGCCGGTAATCGCCGATGGAGGCATCTCGGTGACCGGCCATATCGCCAAGGCTCTTTCCCTCGGAGCTTCCGCGGCCATGATGGGCTCGATGTTCGCGGCGACCGAGGAGGCGCCGGGCGAGTACTTCTACGAAAACGGAATACGCCTGAAACGCTACCGCGGCATGGCGTCGCTCGAGGCGATGGAGAAGGGCGGCGGGAAACGCTATTTCGCGGATGACGCGAAAATCATGGTGGCGCAGGGCGTTTCCGGGGCCGTGGTCGACAAGGGCTCCCTGTTCGATTACGTCCCCTACCTCATACAGGGGCTCAAGCATTCCCTCCAGGATATGGGCGCCCGCAGCGTTAAAAAACTTCACGAAATGCTCTATTCGGGGGATCTGCGGTTCGAGCGGCGTTCGATATCAGCACAGATAGAGGGCGGGGTGCATGACATGTATTCCTACAAGGAGCCCAAATACATGTAAAGCTTCAGCCGTCGGGTTTCCGCCGGTTTGCGGCCCTCAGCCTTATGACGATGTACACGGCGAGGGCCGTTGCCATCAGCGCTATGACAACCGTGTTGTAATTGCGGAGGATGGTCCCCATGCGTTCTTTCACCAGTTCCCAGTTGTCACCCAACAGATACCCGGTGTGAATCCAGATGAGGTTCCATACCGAAGCGCTGGCGATTGCACACAGCAACACTTTCCATAGAGACAGCCGGGCAATGCCGGATGCAAGGGAGATCACCGAACGGATACCGGGCAGGAATCTGTTGGCCAGGACGACGAGATAGCCATATCGCCTGAACCAGGCCTCTGCCTTCATGATGCGCCTGGCCGGGAGATGACGGTAATCCCTGCCTATGAAAAATTCACGCCCGAGATAGCGGCCGACCAGCACGAGACAGACAAACCCCAGCACGCTGCCGAGCGTCGTTGACAGATAAACCAGGGAATAATCGAGCCTTCCGGTGCCGACCAGAAAGGCGCCGAACGCGGTTATGGTGTCGCCCGGCACCGGCGGGAAAACGTTCTCGATGAACGCGCTTATAAAAAGCAGGAGGTAGAGCAGCGCGTCGCTTGCCCCTGCAAGGGTCGGGAGGATATCGGCCAGCGTGGTTTCCATGGATGAGTCATTTCACATGATGTTAAAACACCCGGCAATACTTTTATGCGGGGGCACGGGAGGAAAAATCCTTGATTATTAGCGATGAACGAGTATTATCACCGGATCGTGACGCGCGCTACCCCATGACTGAGAGGTTATAACGGTGAGAAGGTTACTGGTTTTTTCCCTCATGCTTGCTTCCCTGGCGATGGTTTCATGTAAAACGGCGGAAGTCAAGGACCCCATGAAAGAGCGTATTGACGAATATCTTACTGTTGACCCGAACGCCAAGGAGCTTTTCCGCGTTCTGATGATGTCCGATCGTTACCTGCTGTCTCAGATGAATCATGCCGACAGAATCCGTCGCAATGAGGACTCGGGCGGCGACAAGTACATGACCGAGGAACTGAAGAAATTCGACAAGATAGATGAAGAGCGGGACGGTGTAATCGCGGTATGGCTCTATCCCGATTCCGGCAGGCTGATGAAGGTAAGGCCGAAAAAGCTTACGTATCTGGTGGAGATAGACAAGCTTATCGTGGAGGACATTCAGCGCTGGAGCTTCCAGTTCCCGGCAAAGGACGTGTATCCCACGCAGTTTGACGTGCGCTACAGGGTTATCCTCCGCAAAACGCTCTCGGACGAAGAGATAATGAAAGAGGTGCGGGAAAAGATAATCGAAAAAACGGGTTCGCGCTGATCAGACAGAAGCGGTATTGATTATCAGGCGGACCGAGTTTTCGTCGATCATGAGTTTTTTCGCGATGTCGGTCGAGTTCCAGCCCCTGCTGGACAGCTCCCTCACGGTTTTTATCACGCCTTCGTTGAGGTTTTTCCCCAGCGGAAGATCACCCTTCATCTGACGGGCGATAGGATTGTTGTTTTCCACGGCCTGAAGAAAATCCGCGAACTGCTTCATCTTCCGGTCGGTCTGGCTGAACATGTCCTTCAGCCGCGAGTCGGTGCTGTCGATTTCGGAGCGCATCGACTCCATCTTCTGAAACATGGCGTGAATCTGATCGATGCGCTTCTCGATGTGGGCCGTGAGCCCCTCGAGCTCGCCGAACTTGTCCTTAACGTCGCGTATCTCCTGTTCCCGCGACTTGAGTACGAGCGTGTTCTCCTCTATCGAGGTGAGATACTGGGTCAGCTTCTGGATGCGCTTGTCCGAACGCTCGAGCACCGACTGAAAGGAGCCTATTCTGGACTCCATGGACTTTATCAGTAAATCGGCCTTGTGGGACGAGTCGAGGTTTTTCGCGATCGTGTCCTCGTATTCGCGTAACTCGGCGATCCTCGCTTCCAGCCCGGCGTAACTCTGCCCGAGAGTCTCGATGCGCGCGTTCACGATGTCGATTTTGGAGATTTTGTCCTCGAGCGACTCCATCTTCTGGGTGACCATGTCGGTCAGCCCGATGATTCCGGCCAGCTCGTTTTCGTAATTGGCAAGCCTCGTTTTGCGCCCCTCGAAGGCCTTGAGCTCTTTCTCGACGGTCTTGCGCAGGTCCTTTATCTTTTCGATATCGTCCATGAACTTCTGTATGCTGCGCGCCTCTTCCCTGGCGTCCTTCAGCATGACGCCGAAGTTCTGCACGGCGTCCTCCACCTTGCGCATCATCTCGTCGCTTTTGGTGAAGATCTGCCTGCTCTCCTCGTACTGGGTTATCTCCTTGCGCATGTCGAGGAGGCGCTGCTCCATCTGGGCGAAATCCGTCTTCACGCGCTGCATCTGCGAATCGAGGGAATCGTTAAAACGCTCCTCCATGTCCGAAAGTTTTTCCGACAGTGAGCTGAATCGCTGCTCGACTCCGCGGTATTCGGAGATAAGCGTGGACATCTTTTCCTCGGCGGTTTCGGAAAGGCGGTTTTCCATTTCGGCGTATTTCTCGTCGAAGTCCTCGATCTTCGCTATGGTTTCCTCGGCCTCTTTGCGCGCGGCCTTCACGATTTCGTCCTTTTTGGCGATGGAGTGTATGCTCAGGTTGTCGATTTCGGTGCGAATCTTCTGGACCTCGTCGGCGAAGGAGGCTATGAGTTTCGACTTGGAGTCGTCGATGGTGTTCTCCACGGTGCGGAGCTTCCCGTAGACCTTGTCGATATCGGTCTCGACCTTCTCCAGAAGGGAGTCGCGGCTTCGATGAAATTCGGCGACGGACTCCGCGATTTCCCGTTTTATGTCGGCGGACTTGTCTTTTATGTCCGCGAACACGCTGTTTTCGAGGTCGGAGAGGGTAGCCTTGAGGGCGTTGACCTTGGAATTGATATCGGTAATATCCGAACGCGTTTCGGCAAGGGACTGGCTGCGGGTTTCCTGAAGCGAGAGCTCGAAGTTTTCTATTCCCTTTTCGATATTGCCTATCTTGGCGTTGATGTCGGTGAATACCCTCCGCTCGGCCGAATCTATGCGGCTTTCGAGCAGGTCGGCCGTATGGCTCACGGAATCGATGCGTGATTTGATGTTTTCGAGGATGGCCTCACCCGTCGTGGTGATACCCTGCTCCATGCGGGCGAGCGAATCGGAGAACGTCCGGGTGAGCAGCTCAACTTTCTCCTGGGCGGAGCCAAGCAGGGCGGCCTCGTTTTCCCTGAATGATTCCCTGAGTCTGGTGATCTGGGCCGCGATCTCCTCTCCCATTTCGCGGGAGCGCTCGCGGACCCTGTCGTTGAATCCCTGTATAATGACGGAGCTCTCGCGCTCGGCCCGGGCGAGCCCCTCGACCAGCGTGCCGATCTTCTTCGCCATGTCGCCGAACCCTGCCCTGGACGCGGCGATAAACTCGATCTGTTTGTTGACCTCGCGCGCCGCCTGCGAAACTACTTTCAGATCGTCCTCGACCTTCTTGAGGCTTGATTTCTCTATGTCGAGTCCCTTGATCCTGTTCTCGATCTCCGTGATCGATTCCCTCAGCGAGGTCGAGAGTCCCGAGGCTTTCTTGACGAGAAGATCCATCTCGATCGTGGCGTCGTTGAAGCGGCGGCTTTCCGTGTCGGCCAGTTTTCTGAAATCGTTGAAGATCTTGGACGAGAATCGCTTCAGCTTGATCATTTTCAGGTTTGATCGGTCGAGCCGGCGGAATGCCAGCAGCATCAGCAGGCACGACAGGAGCGTTACGATATTCCACGTCATCTCTTGCACTCTCCGGGCGTAGTCTTCTTTAAACAACCAGGCCGCAGGGACGGTATCCCAAATGACGATTCTATATAAATCCTGATGAATTGTCAATATCTATTTTATGTCTCATTAAAAAAGAGGCCTGGTGTCCGACTTTTTTCTGAGAACCACGGAGACGGGGGCTATCTTAGCGATAATGGAGAATGGCTCATGATAAGGAAGGCTTTCTTTTTCGGTAGTGTCGTAATCGGGGTGACGATTCTCGCCGCATTCGTTCTTTCCGAGGCGATGGTGAAAAAAGAATCGTTCGCCGAAAGGATGCTCGAAACCAGGAATTTTCGCGACGGCAGGACCGTGGAACTGGTGTGTGAGATAACGGCGTATTGTCCGGGCCCGTGCTGCAACACGGAGTATATTTCGGGAGAGGATGGCCCGGCCGTTCTGGACTGGAGCGATCGTCTCGCCGTAGGCGGACTTTCCATTACGGCTCTTCTGGGTGAGGGCCTTCGACCCGCCGCGGTCGATACCTCGATTATCCCCTTCGGTTCCGTCATCGATTACGAAGGTGTACTGTATGTGGCGCTCGACCGTGGCGGCGCAATTAAAGGAGCGCGCCTGGATCTCGCCTTGCCCTCTCACGAAGAATGCGTATTGTTCGGGCGCAGGGCCGGCCGGTCCGTCACCGTGTATGTTCCGAATTTACCCTCTCGTGCGGTAAGGATGATCAGGGAAAAATTCGGCGATGCCGGCGGGATTTAGGGGCGTTCTTTGGCCGCTTCGGCCTCGGTATCGCTCAACCGGATGTCGCGCGCGGACTGGTTTATGGGAAGCGGAATGCTCTCTCCCTGTTCGACATCGGACTGATTGCGCGGGTCGGGGGTCTTCCATCGGTTTTTTTCATCCTCTATCGTTATCCCGATCCTTTCGAGGCTGGACTGAATGGCGCAATCATTCGGATCGACAAGCAGGGCTTTTTCGTAGTAGGTTTTGGCCTCCTGGATCCTGCCGAGTTTTTCATAGCAGAGACCGGTGTAATGGAATATGCTGGCAGTGCTTTCTCTGAGTTCCATCGCGCGGACAAAATATTCGAGCGCCTCCTGGGGGCGTCCCATCGCGAAGAAAAGGACGCCCATCTGGTAGAGAACCTTCGTGTCGTCGCGCTTGAGAAACATGGCCTTCTGGAGATATCTGAATGCGTCGTCCAGGTTCTGAACGGTTATCGAGAGCATCCCGAGCCGATAGTTGGCCTCGAAATTGTCGGGGTTGATGTTGATGATCGCCCTGTAGAGGGTGCCCGCCGTGTCCCAGGCGCGTTCCTTTTCGCGGCGCACGGCCTCCGCGTAATAATGGCGCTCCTTGAACGCGAGGAGTGAAGCGATGTAGACCCTCAGGTCGGGAAGGTAGTCTCCCATTTTCCTGAGTTGTGCGAGGAGCGCCGTCTCTCCGTCGAATTCTCCGCGGACCTCCATAAGTGAAGCTTTTTTCAGCAGCGAAAACACCTGCGCTCGCGCCTGTATGCCCGCGAGTAAGCCGGTGCGGAAATAACCGGTATCGCCGGGAGGGATAAGCCCGCCTATCCTGAGGTTGTCGGTGAGATAGGTGTTTTCCAGCTGCCCAGTCGGCGCCCAGCCCGAACCCTTCGGTGAACACGGCCATTCCGGCGTTCTGGCGTGATCGAGCTGAACCAGCATGTCGTCGATGTCCGTAAAGAGGAGGTGCGCAAGCGGCTGATATTCGTTGATGAAGAGCCCGGCCAGATCGGGTTTGTCTCTGAAAAGGGCACTCATTCTGTCGAAGCCCTCGCGCGTGAGCTCGATGGCGGAAGAACCGCCCGAGCACAGAACGACAAGATGGTCGGAGAAGAGGAACCCGGCGAAATGGCCGAACTGTTTCTTCATCCCGGAGAGCGCCGTTGCAAGAGTGGATGAATCGATGTGTGAAAGGTTGAAGATCTGGGCGAATATGCCGTTTCCGGATAGGGAGCGTCCGGCGATAGAATAATACTCCGCGGAAAACCTGAAGCGGTTGCACGCGAGGTCGAAGAGGTTCGGTATATCGACTATCATGTCAGCCGGAACGTCCATTGATTTCAGATGGCGCAGGATCTCTCCGCGTTCGACGAAGTAAAAATTTTTACCGGTGAACGGAGGCTCCCTGAAGTCGACGGCCCGGCGCGGAATGTAGTCGAGGCACACTGCGCCGGGGAAATAGGCGATGGCCGGATTGCGATAGAAGCGCTGATTGCCGTCGATAAACAGTGCGCGGCTGTTCCCGTCTTCCATTGTTCTCGCGAAAAGCACGAGTGGAACGAGCGCCCGCTGCAGGTTTTTCACAGTATGGTCGCGTGATGAAAATATGCTCCGGCCGTTGAACCGGACAAGTTCGGCGCCCGCGCCGGAGGGATACGGCGAGTCGACAGCGGCGATGTCCGCGTAGCCGTCAATATGGCTGACGTACAGCCTGCCGTTTAATGGGATATCGAAGGTGATGTGCACGAACAGCATCACCGGTACCAGCATCGCCGCCCCGGCGAGATACACGGCCTTAATCCAGTATCTCGCCTCGGTCTGCACGAGATTTATGACCGGTATCGCCGTATTCATCAGAATGACGGCATAGAGCATGATAAAAAACCACAGGTTGGTGAATTCGAGCAGGTGTAGAGCGGCCAGAATGGGCGCGGGAAGGATGAAAAGTGAAAAATCCATTATCGCGAATCGCTTCCCGTGGTCGTATGTCTCGAGTATGTCGCGAAGCGTGTGATAGATGGAAAAGCCGAACACGCACGCGACGGGAAGAAAGACGGTCGTTGTCGCCACGGGCCCGAGCGTGCTTCCGATCGCGTTAATGGCGATGAAAAAAAGTATGAACGCGGGGGGGTAGAGTACCTCCGTGTACAGCGGAAGATAGGATTTTTTTAACAGGCGGGCCGAGACGAAACCCGCCAGAATCGCAGCGGTGCACCCGAATACAAAGAGCAGTTGCACATGAAGGAAATCCCCGAGAAAACGCATAACGGTCTGGTAGCCGAGGAAAAGGTAAAGGAGTATATATGAAAAATTAAGGTACGCGAAGGCCAGGTCTTCCCTTTTTCTCCCCGCGCTTTTCTCCTCGGGGTGGTGCTCCTTGTATTCCTGCGCGTACAGCGTCGGTGGCGAGTACGGCAGCCGTATAAGGAAAAGTGTCGGGAGTATGACCAGAAACGGGAGAAAGGCGAAGTAATATGCGATCTCAACGCGAAAGGAAAGAAACGCGTACGCGATTCCGGCCGCGATTGCGATGAAGAGTATAGTGAAAAACGTCAGGATACTCCTGTGGTCGTCTATGAATTCGCCGCATGCGATTTTCAGGAAATAGACGGCCTTCACTCCGGTGAAAAACGACGCGACCAGGACCGCCGCGTAAAGCGGAATCCGGTGGTCGAAGAAGATGTCAAGGAGAGGTTCCCCGTCGCCCGATGCCAGGAACTTCCTTGCCACGAAGAGGGCGCAACCGGCCGTAAAAGCGAGGTCGGACAGCACATATATAAGGCGGTACCGGCCCGACTTTGAAAAGAGTACACGGCCGGCGAAATTGCCCAGTGTAACACCGCCGAGAACGGCCAGGAACACGATCCTGAAGGTCGATTCGTACGGTGCGTAATAATTGAAGGCGAGCGCGATGTCAGAAAAAATAAAAGCGACAAGAAAAACGGTGGCGAAGAGATTATAGTAAACCAGCCGTCGCTGGAATATATCGGAATAGCTGAATTCCTTTATCAGGCTCATTGTCGTGTTTTGCTCCGTCGGGGACACTGGATGGTCAAGGCTGATTATGGCCGAAAAATTGATCAAAATTACAAGAACTTTTTCCGGAGGGTTTACCCGCGCCCTGCCGTAAGCGATTGGACGGGCGTCTGGAAAAAAAAGTAAGTAAAAAGACCGGTTTTTCCGTTAATAGAATAGAGTCGTTGTACAAGCGGTTACGCGGGCGCGCGTAGAGGCGAGGTAACGGGCGGAGTGAATATCCGTTCTTTCCGTAACGGGCCGGTGCTAATTATTTATTGAAGTTTTTGGTTTGATTCCATAAGTTAGTACCACAGACGCCGCGTATACGGGAGAGGCCCGTTTTCCCGCGACGCGTTTGGGAATGGAGCGGACAATAATCTGGACGCGCACCGTTTACGACGTACTGCCGCGGACCGACGGCGGAAACGAAAGATCAGAGGCGCTCATGAAGGTCGAGAACGTCCCGGAAAACAACCTCATCGTACTTTTCCTCCTTATGGCGTTTACCGGGGGTCTGTATTATTTCTGGTGGCTCGCGAGAATGAGCCGCGTCTTCAACGATAAGCCGGTTTCCAACATTCTTCTCGTGCTTCTCACTTTCGGCCTGTGGAGCCTGTACATCAATATGAAGTACATGCAGAAATCGGAGGAGCTCAACGGAAGGGACCTGAAATGGTATATGATACTGTTTCTTCCCATTTCATTTCTGATCGTGCAGCACAACGTCAATGAGCGATACTATCCGGGGAGATAAGGTCAGGAGAGCGCGATGATAGTACGGTGCACGCATTGCGACGCCGCCTATGCGGTGGACGACGGCAAGATAACCAACAAGAAATTCGGTTTCTCGTGCCCGAAGTGCGGGACCAGCGTGATCATCGACAATAGACGCCAGGTGCGGACGGCCGCGGCCGCTAAGACGGAGCGCGGATTCGCCGATGACTTCGATGGGAGTCGCGATCTGTCCCCGGACGACGGCGGGACGCGGGGCCGGGAGGAGCCGCTGCCCACCGATGAGGAACTGGCCAGGGCGCTCGAGGATTTCGATTCGGCGTCGATCGATTCCGGGTCCGAAATGAATGAAGAGCTGCGCGCCGAGGATTTCGGTCTGGACTCCGTCGACAGCCTTGTTGCGGACGAGCGGAAGGGAGATGCGGAGCACGAGCCGCTCGAGGACGAGGCCCTCAAGCTCGAGGATTTCGGTGAAAGCCTCGATGTCGAGATGAAAAAGCCGGCGGACGAATTCGAGGACATGGGATTCATCGACGAGGCCGGTGCCGTGCCGGAGCCGGCGCGTAAACGAGCGGCACCCGCTGAAGACGAGATCGATTTCGATTCGATTATGCTCGAGGAAGAGCCGCCGCACGCCAGGTCCGCACAGGCCAAAACCGGCCCGAGCGGCGTGGAACCGTTGGATATGCCCGACGAGATACTGATGGAGAGCGATATAAAATCCGACGAGGTCTTTTCGAAGGATTCCGCCGATGTTGATGAGAGCATAACGATCGACCTGGATTCCCTGGATATAGAGCTTGATGAGGGCGAACGCACGGAGTCTTCCCGGCCCGGCCAGTCGCCGGGTGACGAATTTATTCTGGACGAGCTGGAGGATATCGCGCCGCCGGCCAAGCACAGGGCGCCGTCACACGCGGTGGAGGACGAATTCGATACCACCATCGACCTTGACACTCTGGATATAACGCTGGATGAGGTCGAGGAGTTGAAGAAAGGCGTTGATATAGACGATGACGAGCGCCTTACCCTCGAAGATACCGGTCTGACAATAGATGAACTTGGGGGAGAGGACGGGCACATAGCCCCGGAAACTCACGGGATGGACGAGGCGCTGCCCGGGGAAGAGGATATAAAACTCAATCTCCGGGAGATCGACCCATCGCTGAGCGTGGACGACCTTACCGGCGAGAGCGATCTGCGGATAATCGATGAGATGGAGGTCGAGAGCCTTCCCGAGATCGATCTCGAAAAACTGCAGAAGGAAGAGTTCTCCGATGAGCTCTTCGGCCCGGACTCAGGGAAGGCATCGACCCCCAGGTTTACGGTGCCTTCAGAGGATTATCTGGATATAGAAACCCGGCAGGAGTTTTCACGCTACCAGGCGGATCTTGAAAAAGGCGGGACGGCCAGCGCCGATACGGTACCCGGCGGAGTTATAAATTTTTCCATCGATTATTCTCTCACGCATTCGAGGACCGGCGCTGCCCTGAGGCTGGCGGGCATATTCGCGATAGGTCTTCTGCCGCGGTTTTTCGTTAACCTGTTGTACTCGGCGGTATCGGGGGTGCTTGGACTGGTGAACACGCTCCTCGTTCTTTTCCGGGGATATCCCGAGGAGGATTTCCTGGAGGTGCAGGAGAATACGCTGCGCGGGGCCGTTTCCCTGGCCGCCTGTGCGTTCGATGTCGTCGAGGAGATGCCGGGTTTCACCGGGAGGAAGAACATTGACTACGCTCTTCAGCTTTCGGTTACATATCCGGTGCGCTATTCGCGCTTCATCGCCTTCCTGCGCCTTACCGGTATCGGAATTGTGCTGGCCTTGCTTCCGCACCTCGTGTTGATCTCCCTGCTCACGCTCGGGGCGCTCCTCATCTATTTCGTTGGTCTGGTCGCCGTCCTGATTTTCAGGAAATGGCCCAATGTGCTCTTTGACTTCATGGTGCGCTACTTCAATTACCTGACCGGTGTGAGCGCCTTTATGGTCGGGCTTGTAGACCGCTATCCATCGTTCCGATTCGAATAAACCGACATCCGGCAAATAGTTCTTGATTCTTCGTTCATGCCGGGCCAGCCTTCGGCCCGGCATGAACGCGTACATTGAATCTGTTATCCCCGGTGACGTCCGATGAACGAGGTGTTCGGCGGCAGCGGCATACTGTCCTCGATCGACGGGCGTTTCGAGCCGCGCGAGGAGCAGTCGCGTATGGCCGATTTTATCCTGG
>Ga0116174_10000827_pt1 | contig 29857 bp, 30 predicted proteins | sample AD_UKC087_MetaG_FD_89801 | JGI IMG/M metagenome (GOLD analysis project Ga0116174, IMG submission 89801) | Active sludge microbial communities of municipal wastewater-treating anaerobic digesters from USA - AD_UKC087_MetaG | ecosystem: Engineered > Bioreactor > Anaerobic > Digestate | place: USA...
AAAGTTGTGGAGTCGCCTGCGGCGACAATATTTAAATATTGTGAGCGAAGCGAACACATTAACTCTCAACTCTCAACTTTCAACTATCAACTTAGCGCATACGCGCTAAATTATGATTTATCAGAGTAACCATAACAAACACAATGCCCCTGAGCGTTTTGTAACACTCAGGGGCAAAATTTATATATGAGCATAAGTCTTGCTTCGGGGTACTTTTCACAGATCACTGCGCTGTATTGAGGTACTCGCTTGCAAGGTAGAGAGAGCCGCAGATAACAGCAACTCCGCCGTTTTCAAGGGCGAGAGCCTTTGCCTTCTGGGCACACTCCTCAAGGCTTCCGTATTCAGCCACTGTGCGGAAGCTGGCAATATCCGCCAAAGTCTCCGCAGATACAGCGTTGGGTGCAAAGCCGTCCACCGCAAAGAATTTGTCGGAGAGCTCCGATATTTTCTTTACGCAGTCCACATAGTCCTTGGAGTCCACCATGCCCATGACGGTGTATATTTTTTTGCCCCTTGTACTGAGATACATGAGCATAAGGGACAGCATTCCCACGCCTGCGGGATTGTGTCCGCCGTCCACTATCACAGGGGGCTCGCCGTCTATGTACTGCACCCTTGCGCGGACCTGAGTGGTCTCGATGGACTGTATAATGGCGCTGTCACTGACAGAAAAGCCCTTGCTTCTCAGGTAAATGCAGGCGGTTATGGCAGTCTGGGCGTTGTACTTCTGGTGTATGCCTGCCATAGCGGGAGTAAGCTTTATGCCCCTGTACATGAAAGGGGAGAAGAGTCCGCCGTCACCCGAAGGGGGACAGTCCTCACAGGGAATGAGCTCCGCGCCAACTCTCTCAGCGGTCTCGCGGACTAATTCACGGACGCTGTCGAGGTTGTCCTCTGAGAGTATGACTGCCGAGCCGCTCTTGATTATGCCTGCCTTGTGGGAGGCTATCTCCTCAACAGTGTCGCCCAGCAGAGCCGTGTGGTCAAGGGATATGGAGGTTATGACAGATACCAGAGGAGGCGGTATGACGTTGGTGGAGTCAAGAGCGCCTCCGATACCCGTTTCCAGCACTACCACATCGCAGTTCTCGCGGTCATACCAGAGCATGGCGATTGCCATTGTTATCTCGAACTGAGAGTAAGCCGCACTGCCGATATGTTCCTTTACGAACTCAGCTATTTCGCAGAGCGAGTCCTCATCTATCTCGTCATCGTTGATGCGTATCCTGTCGGTATAGCGCAGCACGAAGGGAGAGGCGAACTTTCCCGTCCTATAGCCCGAGAGCTGAAGAGCGTTGGCGATATATTCAAGGGTGGAGCCCTTGCCGTTGGTGCCTGCGATATGAACGAATTTCAGTCTTTCCTGTGGGTCGCCCACAAGTCTCATAAGCTCCCTCGCGCGGGAGAGGTCCGTTATCCTGCCCCCCGACTTGCTGTAGGAGTTTATGAAGCTCATACATTCTTCGATGTTCATGGTTTCTCCTTAGACTGCCAGTTTGACTGACAGAAAAAATATAAATTCGGGCGAGGGAATGGCGTCGCTGTACATAGGTATCCCCCGCACAGAGACGCTTCCCGAGCGCCCGTTCAGTGTTATACTTAATATACTCCTGCCTGCTTTTCAGCCTGGGCAACAGCCTCCACAAGGCTCATGCCGCTGAATTCCTGGGCAGCGAAGATGCGTCCGCACTTCTTGTCGTCCACGAATGCGCCAACTATAACTCCCGGGATAGCGCTTTCGGGAGAGTTGGGAGCGTTTGGACCGCCAAGGTCTGTTCTGCACCAGCCGGGGTCAGTGAGATTGATAGTTACGTCAGTGCCTTCGTAGTTCTTGCCAAGGTCGCGTGTTACCTTGTTGAGTGCAGCCTTTGCTGCGGAATAGCCTGCCTGCTCTGGCTCAAGATCGATACCGCTTGTGGTATTGACTATGCGTCCGAAGCCTCTTTCCTTCATACCGGGAAGGAAATGATAGCAGATCATCATGGGAGCGGTGGTGTTGATCCTGAAGCTGATGTCATAATCAGATGCAGGTGTTGTGAGATATTCCGTTCTGTAGGCTATCTGAAGACCGGCGTTGTTGAGGATGATGTCGAGCTTTGTCCCTCTCTCGTCGATAGCTTTGCACATCGCCTCCACCTGTTCCATGTCTGAAAGCTCTGCGGTCACCACATAAGCGTCAACGCCCAGAGCCTTCACCTCGCCGAGCACCTTTGCACAGTGCTCCGCGGTGCGGCTGTGGAGAACCAGATTACAGCCCAGCTTAGCCATTTCTATGGCTGCAAGATAGCCGAGTCCGCGGCTTGCGCCTGTAATGAGTGCCCATCTGCCTTTTACATTTACCATGTTTTCTACCTCCCTTTTCGGGTTTTATATATATGACACCCCCGTGCTGCGTGCCACGGGGACGATCATCAGCATTCGTAGTCTATGCAGGCTCTGTCGGTCTTTACAGTGCCGATGAACTTGCCGAATTCAAGGTGTGCGGGGTGTACCTGATATGCGTTCAGGTCGTCGATGGTGTCGAAGTCGCAGATAAGAGCAATGGTGTAGTTGCTCTCGGGAGCGTCCTTTGAATTGATGACTACCTCGCCCTTTTTCAGCTCCTTTACGTTTGCGATGACGTTGTCGAAGCGCTTCTGAGCCTCAACAGCGTTTTCGTACTCGCTTCTGCCATCGGCTTCCTTTAATTTGAACATAACTATGTGCTTTATCATAATATTTCCTTCTTTCTGTTTAGTTGTCAGTTTTTAGTGCATAGTGCTTGGTATCAAAGCTCGAATATTTTCGCTCTGAAGGTTTTCTTTCCGTCATAGCTCTTGTATTCGCCGAAGCCTGTAAAATGCAGTCCGCACTTTTCTATCACATGAGCGGAGGCTGTGTTTTCAGCCGCACATTCGGCTCTCAGCTTTACATTTCCGAAGCTTCTGCGCACATGGTCGATCATAGCCTTTGAAGCTTCGGTAGCATAGCCCATGCCCCAGCAGTCGAAGCGGAAGTTATATCCGAACTCCCAGAAGCCGTCCTCAAGGAGTCTTATGCTGCCGGAGCTTATGAGCTTATCATCGTTTCTGCGGACAAAGCCGAACTCAAAGCGCGTATCCGAGGTGACTATGCTCCTGAGCCACTCCCTTGTGGTCTCAAGGCTTTCGTGAGTGGAGTATATCATGTACCTTGCCACTCTCTCGTCGCCTGTCCACTCAAAGGCAGCCTCGGCGTCATCGATGGTCAGGGGGCGGAGCAAAAGACGGTCAGTCGTTATCCTCGGACTCATCTTCATCGCCGTCCTCATACTCGTCATCGTCATACTCATCGTCATCATCTTCATTATCGTCGGACTTGCTCTTCTTTACCTGAGCGACGTCCTCAGTCTCGGTGCACTTTCTCTCAAAGAGCATGAGGGGAGCGAGCAGAACAAGAAGAATATTCAGACAGGTCATAAATAATATGTATTGTTCGTTGCCGTTTGATGAAATATTGCTCTTGCCCGTTGTGATGTATGAGAAGCCGCTTGCCATGCCATCGTAATAATGAGCGTAAAAATAGCCGATGACAGCAGGGAGTACGGGCCTTACTGCAAAGGCAGCACAGCCTGTGATGCCCTTTGTGTTCTTGTTCACGGTGTAGTCCTGCATTAGGCAGGGGAGCATAAAGAGCAGGACTGCAAAATAATCATGAAGTCTGATGAGCGACTGCGCCATATACAAGCCTGTTATGGCATAGGTATAGATAAGGAGATGTTTCCTTGACTTCCATACTATGTTCCTGTTCATAGTCAGAAAAGCTATGACAGCTGCTGCCAGTACAAGAAGGAACATGAGTATATCAGTGAACAATATCAGGTCATGATTTTCATAATATGAGCCTGACGCAGTGAAAACTGAATAGGGCTCAAAGAAATAACCCAGCAGTATACTGCCGCCGCGGCTGTTGAGCAGCAATCCCGGCACAGTTATACAGTATAGGATCTTTACAGGCAGAGAGTGATACAGTCTGAATATGAGCATTACGGCAAACAGTATCCTGAACAATGTGGAAAGTACAGGGATCAGCAGATATGGCGTTATCCTGAGCTTGAAATAACTCATATCCGGAAAATACATCAGCCAGAAACTGCGGAAGCTCAGAACAGAAAAGCAGATAAGAACTATGCCGACAAAGATCTCTGAGATCCTTGTACGCTTTTTTACTGTGATATTCATTTTAAATCCCCTTTATATCATGTTATTATGATTACACCATTCAAGGCGTGATCATCTCATTTTTATTATTTGCCGCCGGTCTTCTCCGCCTTCATAAGGTTGGTGGTTACCGATACGCCCAGAGGAACACCTGCGGTGATAGCCAACAGGTCTCCGTCCTTCGCAGTCAGCGGCGGAGCAAAAAGACGGTCATTCGTTATCGTCGGACTCGTCATCGTCTTCATCTTCGATGTCGGTAATAACAGGAGATACCACTTTTTCAAGGGGAGACTTTCTCTCAAAGACAATAAGGGGGATAAGAATGATCGCAGCTGCAAATATCAGGCAGCGTATAGTTTCATTCTGCCTTCCTGCATTCAGGTAATCAAGAATATCATCGGTACTATTGACCTTCATGGAGTACTTGGTATAATACTCAAAAAACAGCTCTGAGGCTGCTCCTGTAACGGCTCCTGCCCAGCCGATAAGGGCTGTGCGTTCGGGCTTTTCCTGCAATTCGTAAATGAAACAGGTCAGTAAAAGGTACAGCATTACAGTAAAGCTGCGCGAAGAAAACGCCAGTGCTCCGACAGCTGCAATGCCTGCAATTACATAAAGATAGATAAGCAGTTTGGTCCTGTTTTTCCATTTTATAACTCCGAACATCATAAGAAGGATAATTATTCCCATGGCTATCGTGAGATAGAACGTGAACAATGTGAAAATACCGTCAAAAGTAAAATAATCGATGCAGCTTTTTATATATTTACCGACAAACTTAATATCAAAATAGGTCCTGTTTCTCTCTGAAAAGGCAAAAACGGCAATAGAGCCCCCCAGGAGGAGCTTTGCCCATAAACGGTCGTACTTGCGGGTGATGATGAGTATAGCTGCCGATACTGTGATGAAAAAGATCGGAGCGTTCTGTTTGAATAAACCGTTTATCAAATCACCGCTGTCATAAGAATAAAGGTCGGATAATATCGATAATGTCGGTCTTATCATCAGTATTGCAATGATGATCTCAAATATTCTGCTTCTTTTCTGTACTGTCATTTTTATTTCTCCTTATATCATGTTTATAAAAATTATTCTATGCCTTTTAGCAAAGGCGTAATAACCCCATTTTAAATATTATTTGCCGCCGATCTTTTCCACCTTCATAAGGTTGGTGGTTCCCGATACACCCAGAGGAACTCCTGCGGTGATAGCCACAAGATCCCCGTCCTCTACGAGTCTGTGGGACTCGGCAGCCTCAACAGCTGCGGCAAACAGGTCGTCGGTATTGGTCTTTTCGTCAATTATGAACGGTATAACGCCCCAGCTCATGTTCATCTGGCGGCATACTACCTCGCTCATGGTGCAGCTGATTATGGGACAGCTTGGACGGTATTTTGAGATTAGTCTCGCTGTCTGTCCGCCGAGAGATACGGTGATGATAGCCCTTGCGTTGAGGTCATGGGCAGTGGTTACCGTAGCGTGGGCGATAGCCTCAGCCACAGTTCCGTTCTGGTCGGCGCGGCGTGAGGAGAAGCGTGCCTTGTAGTTTATGTTGTTCTCGGTGGTCTCTGCTATGAGAGCCATGGTCTTTACAGCTTCCACAGGGTAAGCGCCTGCGGCGGTCTCGCCGGAGAGCATGATAGCGCTGGTGCCGTCATATAGAGCGTTGGCAACATCGGTTATCTCCGCACGGGTAGGACGGGGATTGGTTATCATTGACTCCAGCATCTGTGTAGCTGTAATGACCTGCTTTCCTGCGTTGTAGCCCTTCTTGATAAGGGACTTCTGGATAGCGGGTATCTGCTCGAAGGGTATCTCAACGCCCATGTCTCCGCGGGCTACCATGATACCGTCGGCGGCCTCAAGTATCTCGTCGATGTTCTCAACGCCGTCGGTGTTCTCTATTTTTGCGATAATCCTTACGTCGAACCAGCCCAGGCTCTGTGTGAATTTCCTGAGGTAGTTTATATCCGCAGCTGTGCGGACGAAGCTGGCGGCGATGAAGTCGAAGCCCATCTTTGAGCCGAATTCAAGGTCGTCCATGTCCCTTTCGCTGAGGTAGGGCATTGACAGCTTTACACCGGGCACATTTATGCCCTTGTTGTTTGAAAGGGTACCGCCGTGAACTACGCGGCAGACTATCTCGGTAGTGGTGACCTTTTCAGCAAGGAGCTCAATAACGCCGTCATTGATGAGTATCCTTGTACCCATGCTGACGTCACGGGGCAGCTTTTTGAAGCTGATGCTTCCCACCTTGTCGTCGCAGAGCACGTCCTCGGTGGTGAGGGTGTAGGTGTCGCCGTCGTGTATTTCTACAGGCTTGTTATCAACGAACTTGCCCAGACGTATCTCGGGACCCTTTGTATCCAGGAGAGTAGCCACGGGGAGGTCAAGCTCCTTGCGGAGCTTTTCGATAACGCGGAAGCGCTTTTCGTGGGTCTCGTAGTCGCCGTGGGAGAAGTTGAAGCGGGCTACGTTCATGCCTGCCAGCATGAGCTCGCGCATAATGTTTTCATCGTCAGTTGCAGGACCTATAGTGCAGACTATCTTGGTCTTTCTCATATTATCACTCCTTGTGTATCAGAGCTTCTTAAGCTTTGCGTAATTTGCCATTATCTTCTTTGTGCCCACCTTGTCGAAAGCTATCTCCAGCATTGAATCGTTTGACATGGGAGTTACGGAAACTATAACGCCCTCGCCGAAAATGCTGTGGGATACCTTTTCACCTGCGGCATAGGCAACAGCCTCCCTGGGAGCTGAGCTTGCCTTCTTGCTTCTTGCAAGCTGCTGCTGGAGAGTTGCCGAGCGTACCTCGGTAACGGACTTGTCATTTTCCTCCAGGTGCTTCTTCATAGCGGCTGCGTTGTCGTGCTTTTCGATGAGCTCGCTGCCTATCTCGCGCATGAAGCGTGAGGTGACGTTGCGCTGTGTCTGACCGAAGAGCATACGCTGGCTTGCGTTGGTGAGGTAGAGGCGCTTCTTTGCACGGGTTATGGCAACGTATGCAAGACGTCTTTCCTCCTCCATATCGTCCTCGCTGTCGAAGGAGCGTGAGCTGGGGAAGATACCGTCGTCCATGCCCACTACGAATATATTCTCATACTCCAGACCCTTTGCGGAGTGTATGGTCATGAGAGTTACCTTGTCATCGCTTCCGTCATCGCGGTCAGCCTCTGTGTAGAGGGCTACCTCCTCAAGGAAGTCGCCCAGGGTAGGCTCCTCAGCCTGTTCCATGTACTGAGCCATGGAGGTGCGGAGCTCCTGTACGTTTTCTATTTTTGTCTCGGCATTCTCAAGAGCCTTCAGGCTGTCAAGGTAGCCTGTCTTATCAAGGAGGACGTCGAGAAATTCATCAAGGGGAAGCTCCTCTGACTTTTCTGTGAGGAACTCAAACATCTGGTAGGCGCTCTTGAGGGCTGTTACCTTCTTGGAAAGGGGAGCGTACTCCTCGCAGTTCTTCAGCACCTCAAAGGGCGATATTTTCAGGTCGCGGCTGATGTCCTCGATAACGGTGAGGGTAGAGTCGCCGATACCGCGCTTGGGCTCGTTGATTATGCGCCTGAAGCGGAGCATATCGTTATGGTTGTTGATAAAGCTCAGGTAGGAGGTAACGTCCTTTATCTCCTTGCGGTCATAGAAACGCATACCGCCGTAAACTCTGTATGGTATGCCGCACTTTACCAGCATACGCTCTATTGAGTTGGACTGTGCGTTCATGCGGTATAGGACAGCGTTGTCGGAATAGCGTCCTGTCTCCTTGTAGGAGGCAAGTATAGTGTCCGCCACGAATTTAGCCTCATCGGTCTCGTCCACAGCCTTGTACCAGTACACCTTGTCGCCCTGCTCGCCGGCAGTCCAGAGGGTCTTGGGCTTTCTGCCGTTGTTGTTGCTGATAACTGAGTTTGCGGCGTTGAGTATGGTCTGTGTTGAGCGGTAATTCTGCTCAAGGCGAATGACCTTGGCGCCCTCAAACTGCTCCTCAAAGCCCAGGATATTCTCGATATTGGCTCCGCGGAACTTGTAAATGCTCTGGTCGTCATCGCCCACTACGCAGAGGTTTTTGTGTCCGCCCGAAAGGAGGGAAACAAGCCTGAACTGAACATGGTTGGTGTCCTGATACTCGTCCACCATTATGTATTTGAATCGGCTCCTGTACTTTTCCAGGACCTCGGGGAACTTCTCGAAAAGCTCAACAGTGAGGACCAGTATATCGTCAAAGTCCACAGCATTTGCTGCTCTCATGCGTTCCTGATAGAGGGCGTAGAGCTTTGATATCATCTTCTTGCGATAGTCCTGACCTGCATCGGCGCGGAGCTCCGCGGGAGTTATCATCTTGTCCTTGGCAAAGCTTATCTCACTGAGCACCGCCTTGGGAGCAAGCTGCTTCTCTGAGACGTCCAGCTCGCCCATGACGTTCTTTATCATGCGCTGGCTGTCATCGGAGTCATATATAGTGAAGTCCCTGCCGTAGCCCAGAGACTCTATCTCGCTCCTGAGTATCCTTACACAGGCTGAATGGAAGGTGGAGGCATGGATATTCAGAGCCTCCTCGCCCAGCATTGCTGAGAGTCTCTCCTTAAGCTCGCCTGCCGCCTTGTTGGTAAAGGTGATGGCGAGGATATTCCAGGGGCGCACAGGGTCAACGGCAACGGTGTCCCTGAGGGTATCGAAGTCATCGGTCCTGCCCTCTGTGTACTCCTTCAGGAAGGCAATGTCATCATCACTGCCCTGACGGGTGGTATCGAAGTAGGCATTGCCGAAGTTTATCATATTGGCGATACGATTGACTATCACCGTGGTCTTGCCGCTTCCTGCGCCTGCAAGCACAAGAACGGAACCGTTCACAGTGAAGACAGCCTCCTGCTGCATATCGTTCATACGGCTGAAATATCTTTTCAGCGCTGCCTGTTTTGCTGAAATGTAAGAATTAGTGTCCATAAAAAGATCTCCATATACGCTGTTTAGTAATTAAAAAGTATGCGGAAGCACACTTCTGAAAGGCTTTAAAAGATTATATTAAAGGATAAGTATATTATATCACATTTATCACAGCTTGAAAAGACCTGGACGGAATTTTTTTCATATAAAATGTATAAGGGGAGAACCAATGACTGAAAGAATTCTGTAACTTTTTAAACGTTCTGTAAGATAATGATACTGCATCGTAAGAAAAATGCAGTCAAACCGTTCTGATATCGGAACTTTTCTGTTATTGTATATGGCATGGGAAAGGAGTATAATAGGGATACAAAAAGGAAAAGAGCGCAAAATGCTCATACATCGGTTTTCGTCGGATTTCCCGGCGTTTACATAGAGTCAGAGCAAAAGAAAGAAAAATGTATTTATATGCGAAAAAGCGCGCTCCCGCGGTCGGTCATTTTAACGTGGGAGCTGCTGCTTTTCATACGGGAACTAAAGTTAAAAAATAAAAATATATTTTGCCTATTGACAATCATCTCTGACAGTGATATAATAATAAAGCTGAATAATTCAGTACATACATTGGGGTGTCGCCAAGTGGTAAGGCAGCGGACTCTGACTCCGTTATTTCGAGGGTTCAAATCCTTCCACCCCAACCATAACTGCACCGAAATTTTGATACAAATTTCGGTGCAACTTTTTTATGCAAAACGGCTCTATTCTACGAGGTTTCGGGAATAGAGCCGTTTTCAGTTGCTTTGCAGGCAGGGTAAAAATAGCCGTTCAGATACACGAAAGTATACCAAAAGAAAACGGCATCAAAAAAGTCGCATTTTTTTGCTTTAGGGTCGCAAAGTGTCCGACACCCCGTGCGACTTTTTCGTTAAGAAAATAACAATCGTTTTCTATTGCTTTAAGGACATAAAAAAAGACCTCCGCAGCCTGCATTTTCAGCAAACTGCGGAGGTTAATTTACGCTTCAATTTCTGTTCCATCAAGGAATTTAAAAATGATTCTGCCGTCATGATGTACTGTTGCTTTCTCAATGAGCGTTCGCCAGAGTGCCGCATCGAAGAAGTCAATTGTACCTGTTACAGATTCAACTCTGCTGTAGAATTTTTGCAGGAATTCTGCTCTGGATTGACGCTGTACCAGCTTTTCCTGTAATCGGTTGTAGGTTTCTGCTTTTTCATTGTATCGTTCATCAAATTCTGTACATTTTCTGTCAAATTCGGACTGATTAATTTCATCACGAATATGGTTCAGAACATAATCCCGCTTTTCTATCAGAATCATTTCCAGTTCTTCAGTAAGTATGTTTACTTTTTCCTCAATAGAATCAGTATTACTAAGCTGTGCAATTGCCATTTTGCAAGCCTCCAGCACAAGCTCCTTATTTTGAAAGAACTGATTGAAAGCGGTTATAAAACGGTCTTTTATCTCATCCTCATAGAAATGTGGTGTAGAACAATGCGTTTCATATTTAAACTTCCCGTTGCATTGCCATATTACACGGCGGTATTTACTGGTGCTGTGCCATACCTTTGCACCGAAATAATGACCACATTCATTGCAAACGATTTTTGCCGAAAACAAGGCGTTACCGCTGTAGCTGCGACCAATTTCCTTGCGGCGTGCCATTTCAATCTGTACATCCTCAAATTCATCGGGAGGGATAATAGCTTCATGGCTCTCATTGACATAATACTGCGGAACTTCACCGTTATTCTTCTGCTTTCGTTTTGTTAGAAAATCAGCAGTAAAGGTTTTTTGTAAAAGTGCCGCACCCATATATTTTTCATTTGTGAGAATACTTTCAACCGTAGTACTGTACCATTTTTCTTTCCCAGCTGGAGAAGGAATCCCTTTCATTGTCAGAGCCTTTGCAATTCTGCTGGAGGTTTGCCCCTCAAGGAAACTTCTGTAGATATATCGGACGATTTCAGCTTCTTCGGGAACGACAACAGGTTCACCGTTCTCACCACGCTTGTATCCTAAAAAGCTTGAATACGGCATACTGACTTTTCCCTCCGCAAAACGTCTGCGTTGTCCCCATGTGACGTTTTCAGAAATGGAACGGCTTTCTTCCTGTGCAAGACTGCTCATAATTGAAATAAGCAGTTCACCCTTGCCGTCGAAGGTGAAAATATTCTCTTTTTCAAACCAACATTCCACGTTATGTTCTTTCAGAAGTCGTATAGTACTGAGTGAATCAACGGTATTTCGTGCGAATCTACTCACACTCTTCGTCACGATTAAATCAATTTTTCCGGCAAGAGCGTCCTCAATCATGCTGTTGAAGCCCTCACGATGCTTGGTGCTTGTAGCTGAAATGCCCTCGTCCGTGTAAACCTTTACAAACTCCCATTCAGGATTTTTCTTGATGTACTCAGTATAATACCGCACTTGTGCCTCGTAGGAAGTCTGCTGTTCCTCCAAGTCCGTTGAAACACGGGCATAGGCAGCGACTTTACGCTTGACCAACGTATCATGAGGCTGATGCGTCAATGGGTTGATTTTCTGCGGAATCATGGTGACTGTTCGTGCCATTTTTTACTCCTTTCACCTGCATTTTTTCTCATATTCTCCGTCCAGCTTTCCGAGCGTGAACGATCCTGCCATTCCACAGTTTTTGTAGTGCTGTTGTGGAAAATAAACTTGATACGATTGGGGGCAGGAATCATAATCTGCTTAACCTTTGACTGGAAAATCTCTTCATCAAATTTAGAAATACCAAGTGCTTCACAGCAGGCAGCATAAAGTTTCTCTTCGGGAATCTGCTTTGATTTCGGACAGTGTTTCTTACCTTTGGTGTTGTAGGTGCTGCAAATCCACACAATACCTGTCACAGTAGTTTTTCTGCGATAATTTTTACCACAGCAGCCGCATTTGATTTTTCCTGTAAACGGATAAGTATTGCCCGATGATGCGGATGTAAATTTATCACTCCTTGTTTTAATCAGCCCTTGCACCATTTCAAAAATCCGTGGCTCAATAATCGGGTCGTGGCTTTCTTCAACATAATACTGCGGAAGTTCTCCGTTGTTTTTTCTGCATTTTTTAGTGATGTGGTTTTCCCGATAGGACTTCTGAAGAAGCATATTGCCTGCGTACTTTTCATTTTGCAGAATCCTGCGGATGTCCTCAGTTGTCCATGTGCAGCCGTTAATGGTAGGAATATGCTCCTCGTTCAGCGTATTGGCAATTTTCAGCTTTCCCATGCCTGTGAGATAATCGGAGAAAATTCTCCTGACGATGACGGCTTCTTCGGGGATGATTTCAAGACTGCCGTTTTTCGTTCTGCGATACCCCAGCATCCGCATACTGCACACCTTGCCTTGCTGAAAATCACTGCGGATTCTCCATTTCTGATTTTCGCTGACCGACAGGCTTTCTTCCTGTGCAAAAGAAGCGAGTATCGTCAGCATAAGCTCACCGTCCGAGGACAGGCTGTTGATATTCTGTTCTTCGAAAATCACGCCGATGCCTAAATTCTTCAGTTCCCGCACGGTTTCAAGCAATGTTACAGTATTTCGGGCAAAGCGTGAGATGCTTTTGCACAGAACCAAATCAATTTCACCATCACGGCATTTTTGCAGCATAAGTTGAAAATTATCACGATTGGATTTAGTCCCCGTCATTGCTTCATCGGCGTAAACACCGCAGAAATGCCAATCGTGGTGGCTTTGGATGTATTCACTGTAATATCGCACTTGTGCTTCAAGAGAGTGGAGCATTGCGTCCTTACCGCTTGAGACACGGGCGTATGCCGCTACATTGAGAACCTTCGGAATTTTCGGCGTGTTAAATTTCACACGCTCTACTGTTTTTGCCATAAAATCACCCGACCTTTCGTATCACATATTAAATCAGAAGGGGCGATAAGTCAAGCGATTTCACGATATATACTACACAAAGATAAACCGCATTTTTCGGCTATAATACGTTCAGTTTTCCGAAATTCTGCCCCTGTAATCGTTCCGTCAGACAGGAACTTTCTGAATAATGCCATCGTAAATCGGTAGGCGGCAAGTCTCTGTATTTTTTCAGTCGTCATGATGATTCTCCTTTCGGCAAGACTGCCCGTAGCATTTTTTCGAACAGTATTTTCTGTGCTTTGACGGATAGGAGAAAAATTTCTTCCCGCAGACTACGCAGACGGTTTCTGTCATTTTTGCAGTAATGTGCGGATGTTTTCTCCACCACAGCATACGGCATTTATCTGAACAGAAACGTTTCTTGCCTGTGATTTCTACCTTGCACATAGCGCATACAGATTTGTTTTTACGAGAAAAGAATGATTTCACGGCACTTTCGGATAAATTCATTGCTACTGCAATATCCTTGTAAGTCAGACCGCTGTTTCGAAGTTCAGTTATTTTTTCTTTTTGGATCTGGTTCATATCTATCGCCTCCATAATATAGCCACGGGAAACGCAAATGTTAACCCCTTCTACTACCCACTACAGAAATAAAGAGCGATTGGACGAAAAAAGCTGCCAGAGAAAAATCCCTGGCAGCTATACACATCAAATATCCTTCTTCTCAACCCAACCCGTCACATACTTACCAATCGGCGTATTACCGCAGTTTTTGGGGCTGTTGGTGATTCTCATTCTGCCACTCACGACCTTGCCGTCGTACAGATAGAACGTACCGGACTTCTTTGTTCCGGTCTTGGCAGTAGCGGACGCATAAAGCGTTACATCCGTGAGCTTCACCTTCGTACCCTTGGCGTAGAACTTTCTGTTGGTGTGAACTGCCTTACCTTCCTCATCAAACACGGAATAGCCAGCCGCACAAGACTTTTTCGCATTATCAAGACTCTTGAAAGCACCCGTCTGTGACTTCGCATCATCCCATGTCTTTCTCACATGGTACAGCTCATCATCAGCAAGATAAGCCTGCACTTTTGCCTTGAATTCTGCCCAATGCGGCAGAATGTACGCAGGACAGTACTTGTACGGATTTCTTTTGGTGTTGAGCGTGTCCACATCGCCCTTCACGCCGTCACGGACGTTCAGCCAGTGGGTGTGGGTGAACAGGCACTCAATGCCCAGACCGTACTGTTTGAGCAGAGCCGCCGCCAGTCTTGCAGCGTTATCCTCTGCCTTCTGGTCATCGGCATTGTACGCACTGCTCATAATACACTCAATGGCGATGGTTCTGCGGTTGCCGTTGCCATCACCGTCAGCAGCGTGCCAACCGGAAAGGTCAAGAGGCAGGTTCTGCCACGCACATTTCTCATCCACATAATAATGCACACGAACATCCTTCATGTTGCCATTGACCGTTGCTCTTGTGTACTGCTCCGCAGGAGTTGTACCCTTTGCGGTTGTGATGTCACTGGTGTTGTGAATCGTCACGCCAATAATTTTGCCCTCCATAGATTCGGAGGGCATTGCGATATTTCGGGGATTGTGCTTTGTGAGTAAATACTCGTTGACGGTTACACCGTTCATAATTGTTGTCTTATCAGCCTTCAGAATTGCCATTCTTATCATCCTCACTTTCTTTCAGTTGTTCTTCAGCTCTGCCAACCTTTGTCTGCAGAACATCGATTGCTTTCTTAATGACGGGCGGAAACGGGATGCCCATGAGCGAAGCATTCTCCACGATGGAGAGCAGCTCATTGAGACAGAAGCTAATGCACACGGTATCGCGGATGTAATTTGTGCCGACGAGAATGTCAATTCTCACGCCGACCATCACCATGAGCAGAATGCAGAACTTCTTTGCAAGTCCGATCCAGCCCGCCTTGCTGTTGAGTGCGCCGCTATCGCTGTGCTTGGACTTGCCCATAACGGCGGTCACGACACCCGTCACGAAATCAATGCCCATAAAGATGACAAGCGTGGCAAGTGCCGAGTCCCAGCCACCGAGCAGCGTGGCGATAAAGCCACCGACTGCACCAACAATGAAGCATACGGTTTCTTTCATAAAAATTTCCTCCTTTCGGGATTTGCTGTATATATAAAATCGCCACCGAAGTGACGATGATTAGCTATATAAGAGGTATACCTTCCTCACAACCGGCTTCGTATTATTCGACCTACCAACCCAACAAACATAATACTCCGCAGGCGTGACAGCATTTATCGTAGTCAGCACAGTCACAAAATCACTGCACTGCAACCATTGAAACGCCAGTTCTACGCAGTTTCCGCTTGTGATTGATGTGTAAATGTAGTTCTGAACGGTATTTCCCTCAGTTTTAGATCCTGCAGGAACGAGATACAGCTTACCTTCTTCCGTTGCACTCGACTGGTAGGTAATCGCAAAGGAAGTACTTGCCGTGATACTCACAGGCTCGATTGACGCTGTGTACACGACACCATCCCAGCCAAAATCCGTCTGATTGTAGCTGAGAGCGTAATTATTACTCTCACAGCAAAAAGTTTTGCCGCTGTTGATATAATTGGCAAGGTTCTGAATGCCGTCCTGATACACAGTGAAAATTTTACTGCCGTAAGTTTCGGGAACATTCTCGCCGTACTCAAATAGCACCACCATTTCCGCTGCGGAAAATTCGACCTGTAAGCTCTCTACCAAAAGCCGCAGGTGCAGGATTTCCTCATTCTGCACTTGCTGATCGTACTTGTTTTCATCAAGGAAATTCTGGTATTCTTCCTCATGAGCAGTCAGACGTGCGAGGATCTCGCTGTTATCGGCTGAATTTCCGTCAGCACCCTTGGGGGATTCCAGCCATTCCGTTTCCGTGCCTGTGAAGCCATGTTCAACGGCGATGATGTAGGCGGATTTGCCGTCTGCTCCGTTTTTGCCGTCAGCACCGTTTTTTCCGTCAATGCCGTTAGTACCATCCTTACCATTGACGCCATCCTTGCCGTCAGCCCCTTTAAGGGAGATGAGCCACTCCGCAAGAGAGCCTGTAAAGCCTTCCTGCACAGCAAGTTCATACGCAGACAAGCCATTTTGTCCATCCTTGCCATCTGCACCATCCTTGCCGTTACTGCCCGATTCCATCTCTGCAATCATCTCCTTGAATTTCTCAATGAGCTGTGCGTATAAATCGGGAGTTACGGCTATATCCTCCGCACAGAAACCCGAAGGTCTGATGTGCAAGGTCACAGGCACAGCCGTTGCACGGACGGTGGTATCTGCTTCGCTGTCATAGCCGACAACAGTCATTTTCACAGCACCTACATGAAGCTCCGATGGCAAAAAACAGGACAGCCCATCCACGCCAAGCACACGATGAAAATGTTCATCATCCTGCGTGAACTGCACCACCTTATGCAGAGGCTTCCAAGCATGGTCAAAGGCAAATTTCAGCGTGACAAAGGCAATCTGTCCGCTTGCGATAACCTCATGCTCGACAATTTCGATACGCTGTCCTTTTACAAGAAATTTCATCATGTGTATTCCTCCCAATTCTCGCCATTCAGTGTAAATCCGCCGTCCACACAGGCAATTTTATTCAGTCCGCAGTATGCCGCACTCATGAGGTAGTTATAGCCTGTAATCGCCTTGAACTGCTCCAAAGTGCCTTCGTAGGTGATTTCTGTCAGCTTACTGCAATAATTGATGCAATGCTCCTTGATGGTCTTGACATTTGTACTGAGCGTCAGCTTAGTGAGTGCCGTACAGCGTGTGAACATAAAGCCGCCAACCGTAGCACATCTTACATACGCTGACTTCAGCTTTGTACAATCGTAGAACGCATAATTGTCGATAATGCGGATGTTTTCGGGAATCGTCACGCTCTCAAATGCACAGCAGGCAAACGCCTTTTCACCAATATTTGACATGTTTTTCGGGATGAGAAGCTCTGTGGGACCGCCGATGGAGTACATGAAGAAGCACCGCTCCTCCACGGTTTTCAGCGTTGACGGCAGCGACAGCGTTTTCATACTCCTGCACTGCTCAAACAAGCTCTTGCCGAGTGCTGTAATGCCCTCACCGACATCCAGAGCCGTGATGTCAAGATTTTCATGAAACGGAGAATCACTGATTTCATAGCTGTAGGTTTCACCAGTACCACGAATGGCAACTCTGCCGTTGGAGTAGAGAATATAGTACGCAGAATTGCCGATATTTCCTGTTTTCACTACATCCGAGGTGAAGTCGTCAAGCCTTGTTTCGAGTGAAGAAACGGTTTGCGTCAGCGTTTCTACCTGCGAGGAAAGATCGCTTACTGTACTTGCATACACAGAAAGTGCGGACAGAATCTCGGAAACTCTGCACTTGCCCAGAACGCACTTGACATAGCCACATTTCTTTTCATCCGAACGAACATCACGAATGTTGCTGTCAGTAATACTCTTCGCACCGCCTTTGAGATATACAGCGGCAAGGGTAAGATATGTTTTCGCATCTGTGTTTGTAAACACAGGAATCGAAGGAGATGTCGCAGCCGTACCGGACTTCACTTCCAGCTTGCAGGCACGGACATTATCCGAGGTATCACAGCTGATGCCAATCGTTACATATCGGCTCAACGATTCATCCATATATTTTGAAAGGTCAAGGGTGTAATCAGAATCGCTGGTGAAATAATGCCCATCAATCCACGCTTTACCCGAGCCAATCTGGACGGATAAACCATCGGCAGCGGTCACAGAAAAGCAGTCGCCGTAGGTGTCAAAAATTCCGTTGCAGATGATGCTAGACAGATACCCTGTGAAGTCCTCCGCCGTGTAGACCCTGTCCATATTTTTTGCATTGAAAAATCCGTAAGAAAATGCCATAACTACCTCCTTAAATCCTGTGTCGGCATACCATTCGTCTTCGTGCAGCATCCTGCCTCAGGCTCAGGAAACCTCCTAAATCTTGAATGTTGGTGTAAGTGAGCGACCGTTATGGTCGTAGCTCTCTATCATGCCCACAAGCTGAATTTTCGGCTGAACCAAGCCGAAACGCTGATGCTCCACGGTGACATAATCGCCGATGAAGTAATCCTTGTTGTACTGATACTGCTTGCCGTCAACGGCGATGGTGGATTCTGTTGTTTCGGTCGGATACAGAAACTGTTCTGCACCTTTTTCGGCTAACAGAGCAATGTATTCTTCATCCGAAATAGGCACAGTTTCTCCATCAATTTTAGTTTCCTGCTTGACATTGTCAGCGTCCACAAACACCTCATAGCGGTCAAGAAATGACGGTTCAGAGCCGTTAAAAGCAACCGTCTGCTTATCCTCTGCACCGTTGATGTAGGCTGTGTTTGCCTGTGCGGAAAAATCCACGGCATAATCGAATGTGAGCAGGTTGCAGTAGGAATCAGAGAAAACAATGTGTGCATTTTCCTCCTGAAAAATACTCCTATCCGTACCTTCGGAAAGGTCGAAAAACAGAGCGTAATTGCCGTTTGAGATCTCTTCAAGGCGAATATTTGCCGTACCACCTGTGATTTCGCATATCTTGTACACCCAGTCCATGAGGTTATCGTAGCTGACCTGCAACCGTGCTTTCTGTTCCCAACAGCTACCAGAAACTGTACCTTGCCGTAAAGACGGTATCTGACGGTTTCCGGATTTCATTGCGTTGAAATACACGGCGTTGCGGACAATATCTGCATAGCTTGTCAGTGACGTGAAAGACAGCGTCGGATAAATGATTCTCCTCGATAACAGCGACATCAAAAATCTGCCTGTCATGGTCAGATAGTCACCGTTTTCCGCATTGGTTTCAAGCTTGATGGTTTCAATAATGCCGTAGTGCTGCTTATCATCATCTCTGCCGACAATTCTTCCTGGCTGAAATGTGGCGATGTTCTGCGGACTTGCGGCGATGTATATCTCAAATGAGCCGCAACCATAATACTGTACGTCCCACAAAAGACTTGAAAAGCTGTCACATACAGCCATGAGGGAGATTTGCACTCCCGATTTTGTTACGTTCATATCATAAACTTCAATCTGCATCCTACACCCCCAAGTACGCATTCGTGTGCATCAAGGTCACACGGATATTCTTCACATTCTGCACAGCCTCCACATGGAAAGTGTTCAGCCCCTCACGAAGCGTCAGCCATGTGGAACCTGCCACAAGTCGGTTGATGATATTGCTGTCCACGCCGTTGCGAGTGAGTGTGACCGTTTTATCGCCTGTTTTCGTGGTTATCGTAATCATATCACCCTTTTGCAAATCTCCTTTGATTTGAAGATATTCGCCTGTGTCGGCGTTATAGATAGTCGGCGTTCTTGCAGTGTCGAGTGCTTCGATCTGAATGGTGAAGCCCGTTTCATCGCCGTCGTTGCGGATCTCAATGTTGTCCGTCATGCTGTACACACCAAGCGGAAACGGCTCATCGCTCTGCGGAAATGGAAACACGAATGCACCTGCAATCTGGCTATAATAGGCATGAATCGCCGAGGTGCTGTAGAAATACGGGTCGGGGCAGATGATAGAAATCTGACCGCTGACCTTACCGCCGAAATTATCCACAGGGCAGGTCTCCACATAGCCCTCTGCGTACACATCAATATTGGCGGTCTTATACAACACCTTGACGTACCGTGAGGGCTTCACCACACGGTACAGAGCGTGACGGCGTTTTTCTATGTCAACCCCACGCATTTGAAAGGAAATGACGATATTCCGCTTTTCGATGAAAGCGTTATTGAGATAACTACCGTCCATGCCTGCGTAGGTGGAGGTGCTGACCGTACCTGCAGGCGGATACAGACCGTCGATTTCGGAGATCATGTACCTGTTTGCTGTTGTAGTTAGGTCGATACGGTCGCCGGATTGGTTTTCGAGGATGAGTTGGAAAAGCATGATGTCATCTCCTTTCAGAGGGTTGTTTTTTCGGGTGGGGTGTGGTATAATTGGATATACGCTGTAGGGTTTGACTGCACTACAAATTTGAAGTTGATGGTGTGTTAACAACTCGCTTATGATTGATATTTAATGAAAAATAGTGTAAAATAGTGAGATTTAAAAAGAAGGTAATAATAATGAAATATATAGATGCTACAACACAAAAGTCTTTGAAACAGGGAGTAATGGAATTATTAAATCTTTCTGCTAGTGAGATGGCACAGATATTTATGTCCATTTATAAAGATACGGAAAAGGAACCGTGGGAATGGGTTAGAGATTTTCTTTCTGATTATGTTGTAGATGAGACACTAGAATATATCCAGATGTTCCATCTTTCTCGAAGATTGAATGGAACTGATATAAAAGCAAATAATAATCTTGAACAACTTTTAATAGAAGACTCTCCTCTATCTGAATTTTTTAAAAAACATAAGATAATTTTCAGACCGAACGAAGGACATATTGATTTGTATTATAAGGGAAAATTGCAACCTCTTGAGGATGAGTTTAGATATTCTGGCGGAAATATTTATTATCTTAGATCTAGATTGGGATATAACAAAATTCAAGATTACTGCGTAAACGGGTTTGCATTCCGGTCACATTTAGAGAAGAATCAGTATTTCTCTTTATTGTCTTATTGTCCTGAATTGGTCGGAAATATTGAAGAGCTTCTTGGCATACATGGAATGAGTACGGATTACTATAATAATAGTAAATACTATTGCATTGAATACTTGATTCCTTTGACGGATGTGATATTCGATATGGGATATCCGCCAGAAACTGCCAATGAAAAAACAATAGAATTTTTGCAACAGGCAATATTAAGATTATATGATGAATGGATAGGAAGTAGCTTTGTGTGTGATGATAACCTTATACTTAGGCTTTCAGACGATGCTTGCATTAAACCAGAGTGGTTTGTTAAAGCAGAGGAATTAAAATAATTGAGGTAGAAGTGTGATAACATATGAAGATAAATAGTGGTGAAAATTCCAGTTTACAGGGCAGAAATAATCTGCCCACTACTGCTTCACCGCATTCCTCGTCAACCTATAAATCTCCAGCCGTGACAGTGCTTTCGGACTATTATTCGTCTGATTCACTGTGCGGCTGTTGTCGTTATTGTAATAATTATTCACCACACCACTTCCCGACACAGCCGGCACAAGACCGCCCATATCCAGCGACATATTGAGGGATTTCTGTGCGGCGGTCATAACATCCTGCCCCATGGAATTCACGGCATTTACAGCCGTCTTGACCTTATCATCCACACCCTCCGCAAGACCGTATACAAGGTTGAAGCCAAGCTCCTCCTTAAACAGCCTTGAAGGAGACGCAATACCGAAAAATCCTGCAATGTTATCCCAGATGTCATCGCAGAAGCCGGAAATCTTATCCCACAGCCAGCCTACCATGTCACCGATACCGTTCCACAGACCCTCGACAATATCAGAGCCGATGCTATAAATCTTCTCTGGCAGGCTCTTGATACCGTCAACAAGGCTGTTGAACAGGTTCGATGCTGCCTCAACCGCCTTTGTCTTGAGGTTACCTGCGAATTCCGCAACCTCGGAAATGACGTTTTTCAGCCAATTCCAGACCTCGCCAGGCAAGGAGGTAATCTTATTGATGATAGCGGAGAAAAATCCTGTGATAGCTTCATTCGCCTTGGTCTGCATATTCACAACCCAAGTTGCAACCTTCGTGATAACATTGCACAGCCAGTTCCAGAATTCACTCGGCAGTGCAGAAATTTTCTCAATGATAGCGTTCCAGAAGTTAGAAATCGCTTCCTTTGCCTTGTTCCAGATGTTCGCACCCCATTCAGCGACCTTATTAAATAGCGTAGCGAAAATATCGCCCCACGAGGTAAACAGTGCCTCACAAATGGAGAGAATACCGTCCCAGATTGCCTGCAAAATGCTCATGCCCATGGCAAGCCAATCCACGGAAAACAGGCCGTTTATGAGTGCGGAGAGAATCTGCGGGATTGCTTCGATAATCAGCGGAATTGCCGAAACAAGTCCGTTCACCAGCCCGACAATAAGGTCGGCGGCACAGGAGATAATCTGTGGAAGTGCTGTGTACAAGCCTGAAATCAAGCTTGTAATGAGCTGAATCGCCGCTTGAATGATCATCGGAAGATTCTGAATAATGCCCGAAATCAATCCGTTTACAAGGGTAATCGCCGATTGCACGATACTCGGGAGCATAGTTAAAATGCCGTCAATCAGCGAGTTAACAATCTGCATTGCCGCCGTGAGAATTTGCGGAAGTTGTGATAACAGACCGTTTACAAGCTCCAATACAAGCGAAACGGCACTTTGCACCAGCAATGGAAGGTTATGTACAAGTCCGTCACACAGACTCTGTACGAGTAATAATGCCGATGAAACAAGCTGTGGTAATGCAGAAAGAAGTCCATCCACAAGTCCTTGCAAAAGCGTCACAGCTGATGAAACAACGGTCGGAAGTGCGGCGATAATGCCATCTGCCATGCCCATAATCAGCGAAAGTGCCGTTGTCACAAATGTTGGAAGATTGGACGCAATAAGGGAAACAACCTGCTGCAGCAATGAAAATACCGCACTCATCAATGTGGGTGCGGTTGATTGGATTGTTGTAATAATCTGACCTGCCAACGATACAACCATACTCAGCAGAGATGGCAGACCGTCACTAATACTCTGAACGACACCGCCCAAAAGTCCCGAAATCACGGCTAAAATGGTTGGCATTGCTCCTTGCAGCTGTGAAAACAGGCCGTTCAGAAGCGTCTGAATGGCAGCAGAAATCCCTGCCTCTGCACCGCTGACACCGGACAAGAGCTGCTGAAATGCTGTCGAAAGTGCTGTAATACCCGGAATCAGCGAAGAAATCAGTGTTGCCTTCATGGAAGTGAACTGCGTGGACAGCGGCTCCATTGCCGCCCCGATTCCTGCAAGGCTCTTCTCGTATGCGAGGTTTGCTTCACGGGCTGCAATGATGGAAGCGTTGTTTTCTCTGTATTTATCGGCACTTTCGGAGTAGAGGTCGTTGAGAGTTTCAACGATAAGCTGCTGTCGCTCCTGTTCCGATGAACACGCCGCCAACGACTCATTGAAGCTATCCTCTGACACACCTGCCCAGTTAAGTGCGTCGGCGAGAGTGCCTGTGATTTGTCCGACCTTCGTGGTTTCATTCACGGATTCTGCCAATCCATCCAGCGGAATGGAGTCTCCGTATGTCGCCCAGATACCTGTGGCAGAATTCAGCAGGCTGTTGAGGTTCTCCGTGCTGGTTTCAAGCTTCATGAAATTAGAAACCGTCGTATTCGCACCGGTCACATCACCCATGATGCTGTACATATCCGAAAATGCACCCTCTGCATATTCTACAGAGTAGCCTGTGGATTCAGCGGTGGTTTGGAGTTTTGCGAGGTTCTCACGAAATTCCATGGTGGAATCGGAAAGCTCTGTAATCGTTCCAACAGCCTCCACAGCGGCACCTGCAAGAGCCGTCAGACCGTTGCCGATGAATGTGGCAACTGCACCCTTTGCAATGGAAAAACTGCCCTCGGATTTTTCAGCGGTCTTGTTCAGGCTTTTCATGGAGTCGTCCGCATCATCCGCACCGTCGGCGGCATCGTTCAAAGCGTCGTCAAGGTCATCCGAGGAGTCTGCCACGTCCTGCAGCTGTTGCTGATAATCCTGCAAGGACTGCTCCGTTGCGATAATTTCACGCTGAAGAGCGTCAAACTGCTGCTGTGAAATTCTGCCGTCGGCAAGCTGCTGCTGTGCCTGTTCTGTGGCATTTTTTAGAGCGTCAAGTTTATCCGAGGTTGCTTCTACGGCATCTGTGAGCAATTTCTGTTTCTGTGCAAGCAACTCCGTGTTGGTAGGATCCAGTTTCAGGAGCTTCTCCACATCACGAAGCTGTGCCTGTGTGCCGCTGATGGTACGGTTGACGTCTTTCAGAGCATCGGTGAGTTTCGTGGTATCGCCGCCAATTTCTACGGTAATACCGCTGATTCTGCTTGCCATGTGGGGTCACCTCCTTCGTGAGGGCATGAAAAAAGCACCTGCATTTCTGCAAGTGCTTTTGATAAAGCTATTCTATTATTTGTCGTAGAAATTCACAACATACTCTTTAGGCTCCATATTTTTATCTTCTTGTCTTCCTATGTATACAAAATCCATCAACTTCAACAAATCTTGGACTTCCGAATCCGAATCTTTAATGAAAGTTTTCTTGTTATATTCAAAATATGCTTTTGCCTCTTCCATTGTTTTATATGTTGCCTTAATTTTAGATTTAGCTTTTGAATATGCCCATTCATACATAGTACCAAGCCATGACGGAATAGATTTCAAATTTTCCTTTTCTGATTCAATCCACTCAATTGCTTCTTTTTCGCCATATTCTTTAAGCGTCACAAGTGCAAATTTTTCTATCAAGGTAGGGTTATCTTTTTCTTCTTCATATAGCATTTTTAACGTATAATAGCGCACTATAGGTGGAAGTAATGAAAAAAGCCTTGTAGTCTTTGGGTTGTTTCCAAACTTATTCTTGCTAAAGAATTGTACAAATACACATGACAGTAGTTCCAAAAAATGATTATATATGCAGTCATAATCACTTTCTGTTATTGCCTGCAAAGCTTTAGAATGCGAACAACTATTAGCACCTACATAATTTGCAGTATCATCTTTTATAGCAATCACGCATTTTTTGAACGATGATCCATAGGGCAATTTTTCTAGTGTATCAAGAATCTCATGTTTTCCAATCGTTAATTGTTTTTTCGGGGGATAATCAATGAGTTTTCTTACGATAATTTCAGAATACATCCTTATCTGAGCAATTTTGCCTCTGTAAGAAGTATTGGTATAAAAAACATCATGAACGCAATCGGTAAGGATTTCTATATAATCTTCGTTTTTGAAATTTGACATTAATATCACCTCATCATTATAATAGCACATTTTGTTGAAATAGTCAACATCAGAACGAATCAAAATCCTCCTGCGTAGCAAGAGAACTGGATTTAAAATCATCGTTCTCACGCTCGGTGAACATATCATTCACAACTCCGATGGTGAGCAAGTCGAGTTCCGAAAGCGAAAGTCCGATTTGCACACATCGGAGAAGGAACAACGGCGTTGTCATTTGGCGGTCAGCCGGGCGATGTTTTTTTTAGATTCCACCTGCGTTTCAATGTTCAAACCCCACAGCTCAATCAGCTGGGGCAGAATCTGATATACCGAGAAGGTATTGAACTGTTCCAACCACTCATCCGGCGTATCAGGAACATTATCGGGGTCTGCATGATGGGCCATCAGCCACGCCAAGTTTTCAAAGACCTCAAGGCTCTCGATGTTCATACCTGAATGCTCTGCGTCGTTAGTGGTGGTATCCGCCTGCAGCTTTGCGAGGTCTTTATACACATCACGCCCGAACTTCATACGATACAAACGTGGCACAGCAGCACTTGCCTTGAACGGCACTTCTTTTCCGTCAACCAGAATATTTTTCTTGATTCCCATAGCAAATTACTCCTTTGTCGTAGTGGTTGCCTTACCCGTCGGCAGGAACGGCATATACACGCTCTTGTACCAGTTATCGTAAGCGGTCTGCGTTGTAGCCTCACTGGTCTTGGACTTGACCAGGCCATTCACAAGAGCTGAAGCCGTCAGCGACAGCGTTTCTGTCTTTACCTCCTTGGAATCTTCGTTGGTCTGACCTTCCGTTGCAGGTCTGCTTGCTGTGCAGCAGTACAGCACATGACGAATTTTGTGCTTATCACCGCTGAATTCAAACATCAGAGCAAACTGCGACACTTCGTCCGTGTTACGCTCTGTCAGTACACCGTTAGCATCGATTCTTTCGCCAAGAATATCACAGGTGAAGTCGAGAGGAAGAAGTGCGACCTCCAAATCTCCTTCATATCCGGAATTGTTGTTAATGACATAATACACGCTGTCATCGGCATAGAAATTTGCGTTCTCGCCGTTAGCGTCAATGGAGAGCGATACGGCACCGGGCAGTCTGACCGGATTTCCATACACGGGCATACCGTCCTCGTCAAAAGACTTGATTTTCGCATAATGCACCTGATTCAGACCGAATTTAACTTTGTTCTTATCAAACGGCATAATCTACCAGCCTCCTTAAATCTAATGTCGGCATACCATTCGTGTTCGGGCAGCATCCTGCCTCACACTCAGGCATCCATTTCATATAACACCTCGTAGAGCCTTTCCGACTCTATATAGGTTTCGGTTTTCGTGTAATATATTTCATGTGCTGTAAGCACTGCTTCAATTTCTTCCTCCAGGACAGGAGCTTTTCTGTCGGTGTACAGTTCAATATCAAGCTGCTTAAAGCTGTGATACCTCACATTATCCGCAGAAAATACATTCTCACCAGGTGAAAGAAACAGAAGAAAAGGCGGTTCAGGACTTTCTCCCTCTGCAAAGTGGTGATACGCAAAGGGCAGTCCCATTTCCGCCATCATTTCGTTGATTTCCTCGTAGGTCATGACAACGCCTCCGTAATCAGATTTGTGAGCATTTCCGCACCATTTTCTTCCGCAGGAGCGATATGCGGTTTGCCTGCAACACGTCCTCCGCCACGCTTTGCATGACCTTTTTCAAGGAGGTGTGCAAGTCGATAGTGGTCTTTGGAATGCACCGTCATTTTCAGAGTGTGGCTGTTCTCCGATGTTTTCGTTGCTTTCCAGCTTTTCGCATAATCGCCGCTTTTCTTTGGAGCGTTTGCAGAAATCTCTTTTTTGACGGAAGTTGCTGTCTTTTTCACAGCGTCCTTCATGGAATCATTAGCAAGGCTGACATATTCCTGCAATCCTGCCATTATGTCATCAGCAAGGCTATCAATTGTACTCATCTACATTTCCCGCCTTTCTGACCTCACACAAAATAGTGATATAGCTGTTCTGCAAATACTCCCGCTGCACAGACTTGATGTGATACTCCAATCCACGGAATAAAATCCTGTGTGTTGTGGCGTTCAGCGACAGTATGAAAAGACTCTGCCTTACCACGAATGACACGGACTGAATTTCTTTGATGACTCCCGTATTCGTGTTTTCGGCAGAGTTTTTCACTGTTACATTAGCCCAGCAAGAATAAACCTCATCCCATTTTGTAATGTGGTTTCCGATTTCATCCACAACGGTGCGATGCTCGAGGATAGTAATCCTTTGGTTTAACCTTTCAAAGTCCACTACACCACACCCTCTCGCTGTGCAAATAAAATGGAACGCAGGCTCATGGTTAAGGCGTGGTAATCGGGCTTGCTCCTGTTTTCATAAAGATACCCCAGTGCAAAAAGCATCGCAGTTCTGGTTATATCCTCACAACAGGTGAATTTTTCTTCATCCATCCTGCCCACATCCTTGACCAGACATTTTGCTGTAGCGAGCAGTTGGAGGATGAGCTTGTCATCCTCCTCATGGTCGACACGCAGATAGTTTTTCGCTTCATTCAGGGTAATCATGCTATCACGCCTTTTTAATCGTAAGTGTCTTTACTGCCTCGGGAAGAATCAGCTTGCCATCCACTCTCTGAGAAGCAAGGAAACCGACCTGTCCGTTCATAGCAAAAAGCTCATTCAGACGCTTAAGAGAACGTCCCTGTCTGTCAGCCACCCAATAGTATGAATAGTCGCCGAATGCAATCGCCTTTGCACCTGCCGCAATGATCGGAGCGTACACAGAGGTCACATAGGGACGGTTCAGAATGGTGTCGGGAAGTCCTGCACTGACGGAAGGCTGCCAGATGAAATTGCCCGTATTATCCTTGATTTTACGGAGTGCCTTCACCGTCTGCTCATTGAGAATCCATACAGCTTTCTTGCGATAAGGACTCTTGAGGGAGTAGAAAAGCTCAATCACATCATCAAAAGTGATGGCTGCTCCTGTTGTGGTCGCACCGTTTTCCGCACCGCCTGTTGCAGCGAAAATGCCGGTAGGCTTGCCTTTTCCATCACCAATAAGGAATGCTTCCTCTTCCTTTGTGCCGATTCTTCTTGCAAATTCCTTTGCAATGTAGGAAGGCAAATCAAAAACGGAATCATTGAGAAGCTCCTCGGAAATCTTGATAGCTGTGCCGACCTTGTAAGCGGAAAGTGCGATCTGACCGAATGCGTCATCGGAGAGGGTGTAAGCCTCTTCCTATAGTGATAGGTAATCCTTTGAAATAATCTCCGGATTTTCCCCCACTTCACACCGTGCATGCGACTTTCACCGCACACGGCGTTCCATCAATACTACAATTTCGTTAGATTAGCATTTATTTCAAAGCTACAGAAACTTAAATCGCAGGATTTCCTGCCATAGTTCTTAATTTGTTGAGTTTTTTCAGTTGAGATTTATTTAGATTGAGTTTGTTCCGATATGCATTGATTATTTCTTGCTTTGAGGCATGAACCAGCTTGTGAACATCTTTACTTACTATGACAAGATTTTGATATTCGTCCGTACCACCTTGTGAAACAGGCTTTTTGTGATGACAGTGGATTTCATCTACCCACAGTATTTCACCTGTTACAGCACATTTTCCATATTGAGCAGCATACAATGAGATTCTGTTGTCCATGTATTCTATACTTCTGCCATGAAGATTAAATTTTGACAGCAGGTGCATAGTCTGAACAACATTGTCATCAAAATTCAGACTTCTGTGAATTTCTTCTCTGCCCTCAGGGGTGTACTTGCATACCTTAAACTTTTTGCATAGGGGTTTCTTGTTTCTGATATATCCAAATGGAACAATAGGTGTATTTCCTATGAACCTTAACATTTGACTACTGCCGTAATGCTTTTGAATATATTCAGACTCAATCTTTCCATTTTCTCGCAGTTGATGTCGCAGACGATTGAAAATCACCTTTCGGATGCTGTCATATATTTGGTGACAATCTTCCGATACAAGTGTAGCAATGCGATAATAATTGTGAATCCCAAACACTATAGTATTATAGTGTCTGACTTGGATTTCACGCTCATTTCCCGTTCCGCTGTGTTCGATTTTGATAATCTGTTCTTTCAGCTTTCGGGTAACTCGCTTTACAGATTTATTGCTCATATGTGATGTAACCACATATTTGTCTGCTTTCTTCAAGGCTTTCATTTTAAACCCAAGAAATTCGGAATAGTTCTTTTTCAGATTTACAACCTTTGATTTCTCCTCGCTTATTTCAAGCTTCAACCGTACTTTCAGCCATTTTTTAACAGCTATAAAGATTTTATCTGCATCGCTTCTTTTACGGCAAAATATCTTGAAATCATCTGCATACCTTACGATATACATTTCTTTCAGGTTACTTTTTTTCAGCACCCTGAACCTGTTTGAAGATGTGACGTTTCCGTTTGACCGTATACGAGGTTGATAATAGTGGTGTGTTGGGATTGTTTCCCACTGACTGCTAATCCACCAGTCCAGTTCATTCAGAACAATATTGGCAAGCAAAGGCGACAAAATACCACCTTGTGGTGTGCCTTTGGTTGGATACAGCTTTGTTCCGTCTGGCAGAACAATCGGTGCTTTCAGCATCTGCTTAATCACACATATGAGCTTTTTATCTCTGATTCCCATAGCCCATATTTGCCGTATCAGTTTAGAATGATTTACATTGTCAAAGAATCCTTTGATGTCAATATCCACAACAAAGTGCAGATGCTGTAACTGTATCATTCTGCAACACTGTGCAATGGCGTGTTCTGCTGACCTGTTCGGGCGAAAACCATTATTGCGTTCATGAAATTTTGCTTCACAAATCGGCTCTAAAACCTGTAGAATACATTGCTGAACAAGACGGTCTATAATCGTCGGTATACCTAATGACCCGCCCCCTGTCAAGTAGACAGCGCAAAAAACAAAAATATTCTATGTTGTGACTAAAAGCAGTCTGTGCAATTTGTGCAGGCTGCTTTGTTGTTAGCAAATGGCAAGCACCGACCAGCT
>Ga0116174_10000834_pt1 | contig 29636 bp, 29 predicted proteins | sample AD_UKC087_MetaG_FD_89801 | JGI IMG/M metagenome (GOLD analysis project Ga0116174, IMG submission 89801) | Active sludge microbial communities of municipal wastewater-treating anaerobic digesters from USA - AD_UKC087_MetaG | ecosystem: Engineered > Bioreactor > Anaerobic > Digestate | place: USA...
AGCGATTTTTATGTCTTAAAACTATGGTTTCAAATTTTTTAGCCAAACCGATAAGAGGAATATCAGTAATAGTGGTGACAGAAGAGACCTGGGCTTTGCCACCATCAACGACAATAAGGTCGGGTAAGGGCCATTCAGGATGACGGAGACGACGAGAAACTACTTCTCGGAGCATAAATTGATCATCAGCGATTTGTTTACTTTTAATTTTAAATTTTCTATATTGACTTTTATCAATATGACCATGTTGCCAAACGGCCATAGCACCGACAAAATATTTATTGCCCAGTTGTGAAATATCATAAACTTCAAAACGTTTAATTTTATCAATATCAAAATAAGGCTTAAGAACAGTTTCTAATTCATTGATGGCTTGCGAATTTTTGTCGTCACTTAAGTTTATATTTTCAAACATCGATTTGAGGTTGTGCCAGCCGGAAGTGATGTAGGTGAGAGCATCGAGTTGACGACGTAATTGGAGAGCATTTTCATAGTCTTGATTTTTTGAAGCCTGTTTCATTTCTCTAGCAAGAGAAGAAAGAAGAGAGGTGAATTTACCATTCAGAATTTTTTTAATTTTTTGAATGTTTTGACGATAAACAACCGGATCAGGATTAGGACCGGGACAGAGTCCTAAATGACAATAAAGGCAAGGACGAGGAGGATGACGTTCTTGACTTCTAAAGGGGAAAATTTTTCGGAGAGTTTTTAAAAGTGAATGAACAGCAGAGCTGTTGGGAAAAGGTCCAAAGATGTCGGCTTGGGTAGGAAGACGACTAAAGTGGGCAGTAAAGATTCGGGGAATTTTTTCTTTGGTAATGCAAATATAAAGGTAAGAACGATTATCTTTTAAGAGACAATTGTATTTGGGAGTGTATTTTTTAATTAAAGAAGATTCTAAAATTAAGGCTTCGATTTCGGAACCGACAAGATGAGTTTCGATGGAATCAATTTGAGAAACTAAACTTTGAGTTTTGGGACCCAGAGCATCACGACCAAGAAAATATTGAGAGACTCTTTTTTTCAGGTTAATAGCTTTACCAACATAGATAATTTCACCGGCTTGATTTTTATAAATATAAACACCCGGTGAATCGGGTAAATTTTTTAAATCCAACATGAGCTATTATATAATGAAGTATGTCTTTAAAAGAAAAATTATTAATACTGATTTTTGGATTGGTTTTTTTTGTTTCAGCAGTTATTCGTTTTGAACAGACTAAAAATGGTCAATTTCCTTTTACCTATGATCAGGCTAGAGATATGTTGGATATCAGAGTTTTGGGTGAATTTAAGGATTTATGGGTAATGGGACCGACAACGTCGATTAATGGTTTAAGACTAGGTCCTTTTTATTATTACTTAATGTTGCCGGCTTATTGGTTTGGAGGAGGTGACCCACAGGCTTTAGTCAATTGGAATACAATTTTGTTTTTGATTTCAGGGTTAACAATATTTTTATATTTTCAAAAAAAAGATATCGTTTTAGGAACAATAATAGCTACGATTTATTTAATGGCTCCGCGACTCTTTGATACTACTAGATATTTTTGGAATGCTAATAGTGCGGTTTATCTCTCGGTTTATTATTTTTTAGCTTTGTTTTATTTTTTAGAGAAGAAAAATAAAAAAGCAGTATTTTGGCTGGCCACTACGGCAAGTATGGTACTTCAATTTGAAGCTGCTTGGGGGATAGTCTTACTAATATTCTCTGGGATGATATTAATTTTAAATAAAAAAATGAAATATTGGGGCCAGTTTGTATTGGGGGCATTACCCTGGTTTTTACCTCAAATATTTCTAGAAATAAAAAATAAGTTTTTAATGAGTAAATTACTGTTAGGAATTTTTAATGGTAGCAATGAAGTATTAAAGGATAAGTTAAGATGGCCAGAAATTATCCCAATCCATTTCAAAAGTATGATTAGTTGTTGGGAAGGGCAATTTAATTTACCATTATTTGGAGGGTTAATACTAATAATTTTAACCATAATTGGATTTATTTTTTTTAAAAAATATAAACGAGAAAATAAATATTTATGGGGATTGTGGTTGTTTGGATTAGTTTTTTATAGCTTAATTTATCACTATCCACTAAAAGCTTGGTATTTGGAGGGGCTGAGAGTCTGGATGGCATTTGTAGTGGGAATTTTTTTAAGAAACGTAATGAGTTTGAAAAAAATTTGGGTACTAGTGATAATTTTGTTTTTAGGACGATCAATATTGATGACTATGGTCGACCAAAAACAATATCTCCAAGGACAAGGTGGCGATGATCCTAAAAATATGGCTAATTTAAAAAAGAATATTGATTGGATTTATGAAAAAAGTGGAGGTGAGGCTTTTAAAGCGATGAATTTTGTCCCTGAAATTTTTGATCTACCTCAGCAATATCTTTACTGGTGGTATGGAGCTAAAAAATATGGTTATCGGCCGAAAAAAGTGAGTTATAGTCTGACTGAGGTTCCAGAATATATTCCAAAACAAGGTTTATTTTCGGGTAAAGAGAAAAGTAGTGATAAGGAAATTTTGGCTTTAACTTATGAAATTCGTTACGTTTATTATGAATGGTTAAAGCAATTTAAAAATTATTGTGTAGTTCACGAATGGGAAACTGAGTGGAAAACTAAACTAGAAATTAGAGAAAAATGTCCTTTAGGGAAAATAGCGCCGTAAGTATTGACCGGTATAGGATTTGGTTACTTTGGAAACAGCTTTTGGAGTGCCGATAGCAACCACTTCCCCACCCCGATCACCACCTTCAGGTCCCAAGTCAATAATCCAATCACTATTTTTAATAACATCCAAATTGTGTTCGATAACCACCACGGTATTACCCATATCAACCAATTTTCGGAGAACTTTGATTAATTTGTCAACATCATAAAAATGAAGACCGGTAGTGGGTTCGTCAAGAATATAGAGAAGCTGACCATTAATTTTTTTGACTAATTCCCGACTGATTTTAAGACGCTGAGATTCACCGCCGGAGAGAGTGTTGCTGGGTTGACCGAGTTTGAGATAACCAAGACCCACTTCTTGAATTGTCCGAATACGTCGACTGATAGAGTTAATGTTTTTGAAAAAATCAGCGGCTTCATCAAAGGTCATATCCAAAATGTCAGCGATATTTTTACTTTTATAAACAACTTCTAAAGTCTCATCTTTGTAACGGCTACCATGACATTGATCACAGGTGACATAAATATCCGGCAAAAATTGCATTTCAATTTTAATCTGTCCTTGACCTTCGCAAGCTTCGCAACGACCACCCTTACTGTTAAAAGAAAAACGACCGGGACCAAAGCCTCTAATTTGAGCTTCGGTAGTTTGGGCCATCAGTTTTCTGATATCATCAAAAACTTTAGTGTAGGTAGCGGGATTACTTCTGGGAGTACGACCAATGGGTGATTGGTCAACTAAAAGCACATCACTAAGATATTCAGCACCTTCAATTTTGTCATAGTCACCGATAGTGCCGTAATAAGAACCGAGAGTGGCTTTGCGAACACCGCCATAAAGAGTATCGTGAACCAAGGTGGATTTACCGGAACCGGAAACACCGGTGACAGAAATTAATTTATGAAGAGGAAAATCAACGTTGATATTTTTTAAGTTCCATTGACGGGCACCGATAATAGAAATTTTTTGATTAGCCAAAGGTAAAGACACACTACCAGGTGTCTGTATAGAGCTAATTGTTTTTTGACCGGATATATATTGGCCGGTGAGAGATTTGGAATTATTTTTGATTTGGGCAAGAGTACCCTCGGCGACTATTTCTCCACCGTCTTTACCGGCATAAGGGCCAAAATCGACAATATAATCGGCAGATTTGATAACATCCTCGTCATGTTCCACGACCACGACAGTATTACCCAGATTTTTAAGTTTTTGCAGAGTAGCTATCAGGCGATCATTGTCACGGGAATGCAGGCCGATGGTGGGCTCATCGAGAATATAGAGCACACCGGTCAGACCAGTGCCGATTTGGGAAGCTAAACGAATCCGTTGAGATTCGCCTGAAGAAAGAGTGCCAGCTTCACGGTCAAGACTGAGATAATCAAGACCGACGGCTAATAAAAACTCCAGGCGGGAAAAAATTTCCTGACTGATAGAGGTAAGAATTTCTTGCTCTTGAGGACTGTCTAATTTCTGAGGTAACACTTTAATCCACTGAAAAAGTCTCTCGATGGAATAGCGGCTGATTTGGGCGATATTTTCACCTAAAACAGTAATGGAGAGAGCTTCGTGGTTGAGGCGGTCACCTCGACAAAGCGGACAAGCTTCTTTAATCATAAATGACTCTAGTTCTTCACGAATAGTTTCATTTTGAGTCGTAAAATAACGACCTTCCAACATGCGAGCTTTCCATTCAGGAAATTTGGAGCGGTCGATTTGATATTTGGAACCCAAACCTTTACATTCGGGACAAGCACCTTGAGGTGAATTGAAAGAAAACAAGCTGGGCTCAATGGGAGGTAAAGAAATATTACAAACAGGACAGGCAAAATTTTCTGAAAAAAGAGTCTTTCGGTAATTTTTAGGATCTTGAGGGAAATCGAAACCAGGATCATCGATCAGAGCCATAATAACTTGACCATTACTAAGTTTGAGAGCCAACTCGACATCATCAATGAGGCGACTATAAAGATTATCAGTATTTTTAAGAGTTTTTTTGTCAACAGAGAGTCGATCACAAACGGCGTCAATATTATGTTTATTACTTTTAGCAATACCAAAATCGGAGTAAAGATCGATGATTTTGCCGTCAATACGCATCCACTTGAAGCCTTGTTTGCGTAAATTTTCCACCAAACCTCTAAAATCTCCGGCTTTATTTCTAATCAAAGGAGACAAAATTAAAAAACGGGTGGGGCTGGAAGATGATTCCTGTTTTAAGGTGTTGATAATTTGGGTAACAATTTGTTTACTGGTTTGGGGGATAACTTCACGGCCGCAATTAGGACAGTGAGGGTGGCCGATACGGGCAAAAAGCAAACGTAAATAATCATAAATTTCAGTGACAGTACCAACAGTGGAACGAGGATTATGAGAAATGGCTTTTTGATTGATAGCAATAGAAGGTGATAAACCTTCTATTAAATCGACTTCCGGACGTTTAAGATTGCCTAAAAATTGCCGAGCATAAGAAGAGAGACTTTCAACATAGCGACGCTGACCTTCAGCAAAGAGAGTATCAAAGGCCATGGATGACTTACCGGAACCGGAAACACCGGTAAAAACGACAAATTTGTTTTTAGGAAACTCAAAGGAAACATTTTTAAGATTGTTTTCTCTAGCCCCTTTGACAATAATTTTATCGGTCATAGTTTAAAATTTTTTTAGCTGCTAAAAAATATGGTTTAACAATTTTTCGGCCAATAGGACTAATTTTTTTATAACTTCTTTGTAATTTTGCTAAAATCCATTTTTCTGATTCTTCTATATTTAGCTTGTGAGTGTTAAAACATAAATAAAAAAGCGAGGCAATTGAAGTAAAATGTGCCATAGCATCAGCATCAGCAATACATTTTTCTTCGATACTTAATTTTTCTTTTAATTTAGATCCGCGGTGATTTAAAATACATTTTTTAACTATTTTAATTTTATCTGGTGGATAATTGTACTTTTCAAGGATACTTTGCGCTAACCTAGCACCAATAATCTCATGTTGAGAATAATATTTTCTATTTAATACACTAGCATAATCATGAAGTAAGGCTGATATTTCGACAATTTCTAAATCTGCGTTAGTTTTTTTGGCTAAAATTTTAGAAAAATAAACGACTTTTTTAATATGGTGTGTCCATACTCCATAACCATAAATATTGGACGGTTTTTTACAGGTTGTTTGAACCAATTTTTCTAATTTTTGAATTATCAGTTTATTTGTCATAAATCTCAATCTCTTTAATTTTATCTCTGATAATAATAGCGGATTCGAAGTCGAGATTGGTGGCGCTGGAGCGCATTTCTTTTTTCAATTTACCGATATGGGCTTTACGTTGATTGGGAGTAAGAGAGGTAATGTCGATATCTAAAAGAGGAGTGACCACAATATCGGCTTTGGTATCTTCGATAAGTCGAGGGCGAATGGATTTGACGATACTTTGGGGAGTAATGTTATGTTCTTTATTATATTTGATTTGAATCTGACGACGACGATTAACCTCGGAAATAGCTGACTTCATGGCCGGAGACAGAGTGTCGGCATAGAGAAGGACTTCACCGGAGACATGACGGCTGGCCCGGCCCATAATTTGAATCAGAGAAGAACGGGAACGTAAAAAACCTTGGGAATCGGCATCTAAGATAGCGACTAATGAAACTTCGGGTAAATCCAAACCTTCACGTAACAGATTGATACCCACCAAAACATCAAAATCCCCGCCTCTGAGCTGATCCAAAATCTCGGTTCTTTTGAGAGTATCAATATCAGAATGCAGGTAAGCAACTTTGAGAGGAGTGCCTGTTTTTTGAGGATTGGAAAGATAGGCAGTGAGTTCTTCGGACATTTTTTTAGTGAGAGTGATAACTAGAGTTCGTTCCTTTTTAGTAATTCGTTTTTTAATTTCTTCGATTAAATCGGGGATTTGACCTCGACTGGGGCGAATGGTGACAGGGGGATCTAGAAGACCGGTAGGACGGATAATCTGTTCAATCACTTGATTTTGAGAATCTTTGATTTCAAATTCCGCCGGAGTGGCGGAAACATAGATAGCTTGGGGAATACGGGCATAAAATTCTTCCCATCGAAGAGGACGATTGTCATAGGCACTTTTAAGACGAAAACCATAGTCAACCAAAGTTTTTTTGCGAGCGGTGTCACCAACACTCATACCGCCAATTTGGGGAATAGTCACATGAGATTCGTCAATGACTGTTAAGAAATTATCTCCGTAAAGATAGTGAAAATAATCAATCAGGGTGTAAGGAGGATCACCAGTTTGACGACCCGTTTCAAAATAAATAGAATAGTTTTCGATACCGTTGACGTAACCGATTTCTGCCAGCATTTCCATATCATAATCGACTCTTTGGCGGAGACGATGCGCCTCTAAAAGTTGACCTCGATCCTCAAAGGCTTTAGATTCAATAACAGCATCAGCCTTGATTTTTTTGATAATTTCCTGAAGATTCGGCCCGGAAGCACCAACAAATTGTTTACCGGGAAATAAAAGATAGTCCTGTAATTCAAATTGATGATTGCTAAAAGGATTACGTTCAGAAATACTTTGGATTTTGCCGATGGTATCCATTTCAACGACTAAAATCCAATCGGCATAGGAGGGCCAAATTTCCAAAGTTTCACCGCGAAGACGAAATTGTCCCCGGGCAAATTCCATTTGAGAACGAGTGTAAAAAATAGAGACCAATTCTTCTAAAAGTTGGCGCCTGTTCCAAGTGTCACCAATCTTAAAATTAATGGTTTTGCCACTAAAATCTCGAGGATCACCGATATTGTAAATACAAGAAACTGAGGCAACGACAATATTATCTGAACCGGAAAACAAGTTGGAGGTGGCCTCTAGACGGAGCTTGTCAATTAGATCGTTAATTTCCACTTCTTTGGCAATATAAGTATCGGAGGCAGGTAAATAAGATTCGGGTTGATAATAATCATAGTAGGAAACAAAATAAGAAACTTTATTGTCAGGAAAAAGTTCTTTGAATTCTTGATAAAGTTGAGCGGCCAGAGTTTTGTTATGAGAAATAACTAAAGTAGGTAAATTACTTTTTTGAATAACATTGGCAATGGTAAAGGTTTTACCGGAACCGGTAACTCCCAAAAGAGTTTGCTTTTTTTTACCTTGAACCAGACCCTGACTGAGAGCCTCGATAGCTGCCGGTTGGTCACCGGCAGGAGTCATAGTGGAGACTAATTTAAAAGACACAGCTATATTTTAACAAATTTTCGGGTATTGTTTGGGTAAAAATCACCCTTGATTTTTGTATGAAAAATATTCATATTTAAGTAATAATGCTTACTAAAATTTTAAGTGTCGCCAATTTAGGTTTACAGGCTCTAGAAATCGAATGTGAGGTTAATGTGGCTGCCAAGGGATTTCCGGCTTTTACAATTGTAGGCTTAGCCAGTAAGGCGGTGGAGGAAGCCAGGGAAAGAGTTAAAACAGCGATTATTAACAGTGACATGGAATTTCCTTTAGCCAAAATTACCGTTAATTTAGCACCGGCAGATTTACCCAAGGATGGGGCTTGTTATGATTTACCGATTGCCATGGGAATATTGTCCTCAAGTAATCAGATTGATTTGGGAGAGGAAAAGGTTTATTTTTTTGGAGAACTGTCGCTGGATGGAACTTTACGGCATTGTCGAGGAGTGTTTTTACTGGCCATATTGGCTAAAGAAAAGGGGGTGAAAAAAATTTTTGTACCGAGATTGTGTGCTAACGAGGCCGCAGTGGTTGAGGGGATCGAGGTGTTTCCGGTCGACAATCTGAAAGAAGTGATTGCTCATTTTAGAGGAGAAAAGAAAATAAGACCTTTGAAAAAAATTGAAAGTGAAGAATTATTGGAAAACATGAGAGTGCAGTTTGATTTTTCCGAAATACTGGGACAAAATTCAGCTAAAAGAGCTTTGGAAATTGCTGCCGCCGGAGGTCACAATGTTTTTCTAATGGGTCCACCGGGAAGCGGGAAAACAATGTTATCACGGGCATTACCGGGAATATTACCGCTATTAAGTGAAGCCGAAAGTTTGGAGGTGACTAAAATTTACTCAATTACCGGCAATATTGCTCCAGGATCGTCGATTATCAGAGAGCGACCTTTTCGAAGTCCGCATCACACCACTTCACAAATTGGATTGATTGGTGGAGGTAGTAATCCCCGACCGGGAGAAATAACTTTGGCTCATCGAGGGGTGTTGTTTATAGATGAATTTCCGGAATTATCTAGAGGCAGTTTGGAGGCATTGCGACAACCAATGGAAGATGGCTATGTAAGCATCTCTCGAGCGGCCGGATCGGTAACCTTTCCCTGTCAGTTTATGTTGGTGGCGGCGGCTAATCCTTGTCCTTGTGGTTTTTTAGGTGACAGTAAAAAAGAATGTCACTGTAATGTACATCAAATCGCTAATTACCAGAAAAAATTATCAGGACCGATTATGGACAGAATCGATATTCATTTAACGGTACCGGCGGTGGATGTAAACCAGCTAATGATTAATAAGGAAAATATTAAAAGTGAAAAGAGTGAAGAGATTAGAAAAAGAGTAGTGGCGGCCAGAGAAATACAAAGACAGAGATTTTTGAAAATTGAAGGTGTTTACAGTAATGCAGATATGAAAAATAAACACTTAAAAGAGTTAGCTAAACTGGATGACAAGGCCAATATATTATTAAAAATGGCAGTGAATAAATTTAACTTATCAGCTAGAACTTATTTTAGATTAATCAAGGTGTCGCGAACTATCGCCGATTTAGATAACAGTGAAATTATTCTAGATAAACACGTAGCCGAAGCATTGCAATACAGAGTTAAACATGAAGATTAAACTCCATGAAAACACAAAATTATAAAAAAGGTAAAGAGGGTGAGGAGGAGGCGTTGAAATATTTGCAAAATAAAAATTATGTTTTAGTAGAAAAAAATTTTCAAAATGACTTGGGAGAAATTGATTTAATCATGACCGACAATGATTGGTTAGTGTTTGTAGAGGTGAAATATAAACACGACGATATCTTGGGAATACCAGAAGAAATGATAGGTAAAAATAAATTAGCTCAAGTAAGAAGGGTGGCAGAAAGTTATTTAGTACAAAGGAGAGAAGTGGTGAAAAATTTTGAAAAATACAGAATTGACGGAGTTTGTATTTTAGCTCAGGAAATTAGACATTATGTCAATTTGAAATAAATAGCAATGAATAATTTCAAGAAATGGGAAATTAAAAAGATTGATAAAAAAGATTTTCCACCACAACTAAAAGTTATTAAAAATTGTCCGGAATTTTTATATTATCGAGGCAATTGGGATAATAAAATTTTTGAAAAAAGTTTGGCGGTGGTGGGTAGTCGGAGGATGAGTCGATATGGACAGGAGATAAGTAAAAAAATGGTTAGTGAATTGGTGATGCAAAAAATATCGATAATTTCCGGATTTATGTATGGAGTGGACACTCAATCGCACTTGAGTGCTTTGGAAATGGGAGGGATTACCATTGCAGTTTTAGGAGGTGGTCTGAATGTATTGACACCTCCAGAAAATGAAAAATTATATTGGCAAATTTTAGAAAATAAAGGCTTGATTATTTCCGAATATGAAAAAGATTTTCAACCGACTCTGTGGAGTTTTCCTCAGAGAAACAGAATTGTGTCGGGATTATCAAGTTTGGGAGTGCTAGTGGTGGAAGCAGGATTAAAATCGGGTTCTTTGGTGACAGCCAGAATTGCCAGAGAACAAGGTAAAAAAGTCTGGGCAATTCCAGGGCAAATTGGTTGCAGTGTGGCTGAGGGAACCAATTATTTGATTAAAAATAATTTGGTTAAAATGGTGACAGAAAGTGGAGATATTTTTAAAAAATCTGCAAAAACAAATCAAGAGGTGATTTTTGAAAGTCTGGATCCATTAGAAAATTTAATTTTAAAAGAATTAAAAGTTGAGGCTTTATCTATGGACGAATTGTCGATAAAAAGTGGAATAGATGTTGTTCAGTTAAGTACTAAAATTTCGATGATGGCTTTGGAAGAAAAAGTAGCTGAAGAGAACGGTAAAGTCTATCTTAATTCTGTTTAAAGATAAGCTCCCCAGTTACTGATGGGAGCGGTGTTACCAATAACAAAATTGATAGTGTATAAAATAACAGCGGGAATTAACAGATAAAAAAGAAGACGATTTTTGGGCTTGGTAATTTTTTTGGCAAAGGCTAAAAAGACAAAAGGATACACTGGGGCCAGATAACGACTGACATCACGATGAGCTACCATGACTGTAGCCAAAGTAAAAAGAAGAGGGAAAATGAAAATAATATCATGGGAATATTTTTTCCAAAGTTTTTTGAGAGCAAAAAAACTCAGAGCAAAAATATAAATCACGTCCTCAAGCCAGATGGTATTAATCCAAGAGCGAGTGCTGACGAAAACCTGATAAGGAAAAGGAGTCAAGTGGATATTGTCACCGGAGTTAAAATAGGCCCAAAAGTCCCCTATTTGTAAATAGTAGAGGTAAAAAATACCTAGAGCTGATAGTGGTACCAAGAGATAATAAAGATAATTTAAGTTGATTTTTTTGGTTTTGATAAATTCAAATAAAGCGACTAGGCCATAGGCAGCAAAAAGTAAAATACCCGGACTTTTTAAAAGTTGGACTAAAACAGCCAACAGAGCAGAAGGGAAATATTTCTTTTTTTTGAAAAATAAAATAGAAAGTAAAATGAAACTCAAAAACCAAGTTTCGGGAGCGCCGACTAGACGTAAAACAAAAAGCCGAGGTGGAAAGAAAATCATTAAAAGGGCCGCGTAAAAAGCCACCTTTTCCTTGAAAAATAATTTAAAGAAATAGTAAGAGGAAAGAGTTAGTAAGACAGAACCAAAAACACAAGAAAGGAGCAGGGCTTTGGGAGTACTACTACTGATGAAAGAAAAAAGTTTGATAATTAAGGGATAACCGGGAAGATGAGCAGGGTAATATTCCAAAGGGAGAGGTAGGGAAAAATTATAACGAATACAATCTTTGTTATAACCACACTTGGCGATAATCATGTAATTGGGACCGTCATAGTTGGCATAAATGGTTTCTAAGTTGGTTTCAGGAAAGGCCAATTTTTGGGGTAAATTTTTGTAAAAAGCCAGATAAAAAAACAAAGAACAACACAAAGTAATCAGAGTTAAAAGAATTTGGGATTTATATTTGTTAAAATTCATCTATTCTATTGTACATCATGGCCCCATCGTCTAGCGGTTAGGACAGCAGGTTCTCATCCTGCTAACCGGGGTTCGATTCCCCGTGGGGTCACATGACTGAAAAAATATTATCGCTACAAAGAGAATACGACTGGTCACCGGGAGTGAAACAAGATTTTTGGATTATGGAGTCATTAGAGCAAGTGGGACAACTATCAGTGGTAAGATTTGAAGTTAAGTATCCTTATCCAACAAATTGGTTATATTTAGCGAAAATTGAAGTGGATACGGCACGAAGACATCAACATATTGGTACGGAGAGTATGAAAGCAATCCATCAAATACTGGATGAAGAAAATCGAAATGGAATTTTAAAAAATTCTATTAAAAAAGGTAAGGATTTTTATCAAAGATTGGGTTGGCAAAAAATTCAAGGGATACCCAAGCCTTGGAAATTCAGACTAAAAGATAACATATCACCACACGCACTGAGAAGAGTTGTGGATATGGTAAAAGCTAATTTTACGAAATAGTAGATTAAAAAGGCATTTCGTCGGGGATGACAATATCTTCGACTTTGTCCTCAGTAGCTGGAGTTTCAGATTCAGTCGGTGGAGTATTGTCTTCTCTCGGAGACTCGTCAGATGATCCTTCGGCAGGTGGTCTGTTGGTAAAAGGGACAACAGTATCAGCGATGATTTCACTAATATATCTTTTAGTACCGTCTTTGGCGTCATATTGGCGATTGTCAATGCGACCGGTCAAGGAAATTCTCATACCTTTTTTGACAACTCCACTGATATATTCTGCCTGTTTACCCCAAACCACAATATTATGAAAGGTGGGAACATCAGTCCATTGATCATCTTTTTTAATGGAATGATTGGTAGCCACCCCAAAACTGCAGACAGCGGTACCGGAGGGAGTATAACGAAGTTCAGGATCGCGAGTAACATTGCCGGTAATCACGGCCATATTTATACTAAAAGCCATATTTATTGATTAAAAAGTAATAAGTATAGTTTATACCATGACAGGTATTTATATACTAAGGGAGTTCTAGATATTGTTTAACATCCTCAAAATTCCCCTCGCCTGCCTTGGGGATTAAAATAGACTGACGGTCGGAAGAGACTGAAGCTTTAAGCAAATTTTGATCACTTATCGGTAAAGAATTGATTTTATATTTAGCAAACTCAGGAGCTCGCAGTAAATATTTTTCCATATTATTTTCATCCAAGTCGGTGGTAATGTGAGTGCTGAGAGTGTTAACAACGGGGATAATTTTGCTAAAAAAATTAAGAGATAAGACTTTATTTTTAACGGCTTCAATCACTAATTTCTGACGTTGGGAACGGTTAAAATCACCACCATCAGTGGGTGAATGACGGGAACGGGCAAATTTAAGAGCGGTGACTCCGTCCATATGTTGTAAACCACGGTCAAAATGAAGATTTTCGTAACGACAAGGAAATTCTCTTTCTAATTTTTCCCCGGACATAGTGGCGGTCAGAGCCGCAACCTCCTCGTCACTTTTACCACAGTTGTCATAAGTATCACCCACACCAATTTCGATGGGATAATAAGGATCGTCAAAACTGCGAGCTACGGAAACATTAATCCCGCCGAGTTTATCGATAACTTTAATAAAGGCAGTAAAATCAACAGCGATAAAATAATCAGGCATAATACCGGTCACTTGGGCGACAGCTTGTTTAGCCAGCTCTCCACCACCAGCCGGACCGGTAAACTCAGGGTATTTTTCCGGATAACGACGATTATTAAGACCAACGGTATAAAAGCTATTAATTTTAGCGGAGTGGGTGGCGGTGTCACTAATCGGAAGAGAAACCCATAAATCTCTGGGGACAGAAATTAAATCAACACTTTCAAGTTTCGGATTAACTCTGGCAAGAATGATAGAATCGGTCAAAAATGGTCCTTCATGTCCGGGACCACCGAAACCTAAAAGTAAAACAGAAAAGGAACGGTCGGGATCAGGGGTAGGGGTCACGGTAGGAGTCATAATTTCAGGTCGATTGGGTACCACCACCATTTTTTTATATTGAGCACTAAAGTAAAAATAGGCCAGCAAAGGTAGGAGGAGCGCCAAAAAAATGGCTAAAATCAGATATTTTTTGTTCATGAATTAAGAGCGAATTAAAGCCAAAACCTCATCACGTTTGGTAGCCATTAATTCAGGTGAATCAGCCTCCAAATTGAGTCGAAGCAAAGGCTCGGTATTGGAGGATCGCACATTAAAGCGCCAATCACCCATTTCAAAGGTAACTCCATCCATGTATTCAATGGGGGCTATGGCTTTAGGACCGTAGGTATTTTCTAGTTTTTTCAAAATGGCAACGGCATCGGCAACAGTAGAATTAATTTCACCGGAAATATGGTACTTTTGACTCATATGGTCAACAATTTCTTCCAAAGGTACGGGAGTGTGAGAGAGAAAATCTAAGAGATAAACAAAAGCTGTTAGACCGGTATCACAGAGGAAAAAATCTTTGAAATAATAATGACCGGAAACCTCACCCGCAAAATAGGCATTTTCTGCTTTCATACGAGCTTTAATATAAGTATGCCCAACGCGATTCGCCAGAGCTTTGCCACCATTTTTGTTAATAGTCTCGGGAACAACTTTGGAAGCGCGGATATCATAGACAATAGCACAACCAGGATGACGCTTGAGAAAATATTCGGATAAAATGGCGGTCATAAAATCACCGGGAATAAAACGACCTGTTTTGTCGATAACAAAAAAACGATCGCCATCCGGATCAAACATAATACCTAAGTCAGCCTTAATTTCGGGAACTTTCTTTTGTATTTCGGCCCTGTTTTCAGCTAAAAGTGGATCTCCGCCATGATTGGGAAAATTGCCGTCCACCTCCCAATACATTTTAATAAATTCAATTTGAGGAATTTTTCGAGATAAAATTTCCAAGAAGGGCCCGACCATGCCATTGGCAGTATCGGCAACTACTTTCATAGCTTTGATTTTAGGAATATCGACCAAGGAAGTGACATAATCAACAAATTCTTCCTTGATATCTTCTTGTTCCACCATGCCGGGTTTGGGATTGTCAGCAGGCAAATTATCGTTTAAAATCCATTCTTTAATTTCCTTGATACCAGCTTCACCCGATAACAGTTCAGGAATTCTTTTAACCATTTTAAAACCGGTATATTCTTTGGGATTATGACTGGCAGTAACTGAAATACCGGGAAGATCACGGGTTTTACAAGCGTAATAAAAAGAATCGGTAGAAGCAAGATCGATATCAAAAACATTGACGCCAACTTTAGTTAAGCCGGTAATAAGGGCATTTTTCATTGATTCACCAGAAAGACGACCGTCACGGGCCACTAGAACTTTGTCGGGAAAATTTAAATATTTAGCAAAAGCTCGGCCAATTTTTTCAGCTAGAGCTTCATCAGCTTGATCGGGATAAATAGCTCGGATATCGTAAGATTTAAAAATAGAAGTGTCTAGTTGGGTCATATGTTAAAGGATACCACAAGGAAAATGTTAAAATTAGCTATGGAGTTAATAAATTATGATGATTTTGCTAAAGTGGAATTTAGAATTGGCGAAATCAAAGAAGCCCAAGCGGTTGAAGGCTCAGAGAAATTGATTAAATTAGTGGTGGATTTTGGGAAAGAATTAGGAGAAAGAATAGTTTTTTCAGGAATTAAAAAATGGTATCAACCAAAGGAACTGATTAATAAAAAAACAGTATTTGTAATCAATATGGTACCTAAAAAAATTATGGGGGAAGAAAGTCAGGCAATGATTTTTGGAGCTGAAAACGGAGATGATATGTCTATTTTGCTATTAGATAAAGATTTAGACAATGGGAGTAAAGTTTTTTAATGATTAGAAATAAAATTCAAGATTGGCTGCGGAAAAACAAAGTTGAGGGTCGATTAGAACATCCGGCTGACAAAAAATTTGGAGATTTTTCGGTGAGGACCGGTAGTGAGGTTAAATTAACCAATAATGATTTGGTAGATAAAGTGGAATTTGTGGCTGGCTTTACCAATATATATTTAAGTCCAGAGGTTTTGGTAGACAGAGCTAAAAAAATTAAGGACGGAGAATTTAGAAAGGATTTAGCTAAGATAGGTAAAAATAAAAGCATGGTGATTGATTATAGTGCTCCCAATATCGCTAAAGCTTTTGGAATCGGACATTTGCGGTCTACTAATATTGGTCAAGCAATTTATAATCTTTATGAAATTTTGGGATGGAAATGTATTGGAGATAATCATTTAGGGGATTGGGGAACTCAGTTCGGAAAGTTAATTGTAGCAATTAAAAAATGGGGTAAAACGGGAGTGGATAAAATGACTGTCGGAGATTTAGAAAAACTCTATGTCAAATTTCACCACGAAGCCAAAAAAGATGAAAGTTTAATGGAAGAAGGAAGGAACTGGTTTTTAAAATTAGAAAAAGGAGATGCTGAAGCTAGAAGTATTTGGCAAAAATGTGTGGAAATTTCTCTGAAAGAATTTAATAAGATTTATGATTTACTGGGAGTAAAAATTGACTACGCTTACGGAGAATCATTTTACGAAGATAAAATGCCAGCGGTAATTGAAATGTTGGTTGATAAAAATTTAGTGAAAGAGAGTCAGGGAGCTAAAATTGTGGAATTTGAAAATATGCCACCGGCGATGGTAGAAAAATCTAACGGTACCACTACTTATTTCACCAGGGATTTGGCCACGATTAAATATAGAGTTGAAACCTGGAATCCAGATTTAATGATTTATGAAATTGGAGCTGATCAAAGTCTGCATTGCCGACAATTGTTTGAAACCGCCAAGAAACTGGGTTTTACTAATGATTTTTATCACGTAGCCCACGGTTTGATTCGCTGGGAAGGTGGTAAATTTTCGACCAGAAAAGGTGAAACAATTCACCTGTCTGAAGTGATTGACAGAGCCATGGAAGAGGCAAAAAAAATCGCACCAAATAACAGTCGAGAGCAGATTAAAGCAGTAGCCATCGGCGCGATTAAATTTAATGATTTGGCTCAAGACCCTAAAAAAGATATTGTTTTTGATTGGCAGAGAGTGATGAGTATGGAAGGAAACTCAGGACCTTATCTGCAATATACTTATGCTAGATGTGTGAGTGTTGTCAATAAGAAACAAGATACAAAAAACAAGATACAAAAAAAACAAAGTTGGAATGAGGAGGAGATGAATTTGTTGAGAGAATTTTATAAATTCGAAGAAAAGATTGTTGAAGCAGCCGACAGATTTGCACCGTCAGTATTAGCGGAATATCTGCTTAATTTAGCCAGAAGTTATAATGAATTTTATGCCAAAAACCGAATTATCGGAGAAAAAGAAGAAGCTAATCGTCTCTTTTTAACTGAAAGCACCGCCAGTATTTTGAAACAAGGACTGGAATTGTTGGGAATTGAAACGGTAGAAAAGATGTAATTATTTAAAAATTCTTTTGTAAATTTCGGAATAATGGGAGACGGGAATATATTTAATGTCTTTTTTAACTTCCTTGGGAATATCCACCAAAGATTTTTTGTTGTCGGTGGGAATAAAAATCGTTTTAAGATCGGCGCGATGAGCGGCAATAGATTTCTCTTTAAGACCGCCAATTTCCAGGACATTGCCACGAAGGGTAATTTCTCCGGTCATACCGATATCTCTGGGAACTGGTTGATTTTTAAGAGCTGAAATTAAAGCAGTGGTCATAGTCACCCCGGCAGAAGGACCGTCTTTGGGAGTAGCCCCCTCGGGCACATGAATATGGATATCAATTTTATGAAAATTGGTTTTAATCCCCCATTTTTGAGCTTGGCTGCGGACAAAAGAAATAGCGGCTTGAGCCGATTCTTTCATAACTGAACCCAGTTTTCCGGTTAAAATCAACTGGCCTTTACCGGGCATGATATTGACTTCGATAAAGAGAATATCGCCTCCAACGGCAGTCCAAGCTAAACCGGTAGCGACGCCAACCTCATCTTTTTTACCTTTAAGTTGAGAGGTGAATTTTTCCGGTCCTAACATTTTTTTAATCAGAGTTCGATTGTTAAGGTCCACTTTATCAGTTTTTTTAGTGACAATTTTTTTGGCAACCTTTCTAAAAAGTGAAGCCATGACGCGATCTAAACCTCTAACACCGGCTTCTCGGGTATATTTATCTATCAGGAAACGTAAGGTCTCTTCTGTGAGAGGAGTAATTTGTTTTGGTTTGAGACCATTGGCTTTAAGTTGCTTGTCAATCAAATAATCTTTGGCAATGTGATATTTTTCATCTTCGGTATAGCCGGAAAAGTTGATAATTTCCAGACGATCTCTAAGGGCAAAAGGAATAGTGGAAATATCGTTACCGGTGAGAATGAAAAAAACTTGAGATAAGTCTAGAGGAAAATCCAAATAATGATCGGTAAAACTGTTGTTTTGTTCAGGATCGAGAGCCTCCAATAAAGCGGCGGAGGGATCGCCCCGATAATCCGCACCCAATTTATCCACCTCATCCAACATAAAGACCGGGTTCATGGATTTAGCTTCTTTAATACCGTTGACAATGCGACCGGACATAGCGCCAACGTAAGTACGACGGTGACCCCGAATTTCAGCCTCATCTCGAATACCACCCAAAGAGGCTCTAACGAAATTTCGACCTAAAGCATTGGCAATAGATTTACCTAAAGAAGTTTTTCCGACACCCGGAGGACCAATGAAACAAAGAATATTGGTCATTTTAGTATCTTTATCTTTTTGTTGATTTTTAAGCTTAATGACAGACAAGTATTCCAGAATCCTTTCTTTAACATCTTTAAGACCATAATGATCGCGATCCAGAAGTTTTTTAGATTTATTCAGAGAAATAGCGGAATCAGAATATTTACCCCATGGTAGTTCTAAAACACTTTCTAAATAGGTTCGAAGGTAACTGGCTTCGGGAGCCATGGGTCCCATTTCTTGTAAACGATCAAGCTCTTTAAGTAATTTTTTCTTGGTGGTCGGGGGAATTTTAGCTTGTTTAATTTTCTTGGCCAATTCATCAGTCTCACTATCACCGCTTTGACCTAATTTTTTAAGCTCTTTTTCAATTTGATGTTTACGCTCCTCGAGAACACTACGCTTCATGGCACTATTAAATTTAGCTTGAGTTTTTTCTTCAATACTACGTTCTAAATCAGCCACTTTCATTTCCTCAATTAAAAGTTCAGTGGCTCGAGTCAATCGATCACTCACTGAAATGGTTTCCAATAATGCCTGTTTTTGGGGAATTTTAGCATTTAGAGAAAAGATGACTTGATCGGCTAAATCTGAGGAAGAAACACCGGTAGATAATTGCATCATGGCCGGTAAATCAAATTGGCGACCCAAGGCAAAGGCTTTTTTAAGTTGAGACAATAGAGCTTCAGCAGATTTTTGGACTTGAGTCACTGGTTCAGTGACTATAGGTAATTCATCACATTCGGCCAAAATAAAAGGTTCGGTATGAACAAAATTGGTGATATGAATACGGGACAAGCCTTTAACAATAGCATGGAGACTACCATCAGTTTGTAAAATATGTTCAATCCGAGCGATGACACCAACTTGATAGATGTCTTTAAGTTCAGGTTTATCAATATCAGGAGATTTTTGAGCGGTAATAATGACTAAACGATCGTATTTGTCATAGGCTTCCAATAAAGAATTGCTGGATTCTTTACGACCAAAAAACAAGGAAGTTTCCACAGAAGGAAACAAAACCACATTACGCAGAGGGATTAGAGGTAGAATTTTTTTCATTATTTAGCAGTCTATCATTTTAACTGCTAAGTGTCAAAGAGATAATTTCGCTTTTTTGGGTTAAAATAAAGCGATGTCAGATAAAAAAAAATACGGCATAGTCGCCATCATTGGCAGACCTAATACGGGTAAGTCAACTTTACTGAATGCTATTTTACAACAAAAAGTAGCCATTACCTCTCCCCTACCGCAAACTACCAGGAAAAATATCAATGCAGTTTATGAAGACGAGAGAGGGAAAATTTTGTTTATGGATACTCCCGGAGTTTTAGGTAAAGTGGAGGATTTAATTGGAAAAAAAGTTAATTTAGAGTTACCAAAAACTTTAAGTAATATCGATGTTTTAGTAGCAGTAGTTGATATTTCCCGACCAAAAAACGAAGAGGAGAATAAGGTAATTGCCTTGGTGAGAAAAAGCGAAGCCAAAAAAATCTTGGTGTATAACAAAACAGACAAGGCAGTGGGGAGCAAAGATCATTTTGCCGATTATAATTATTTAGAAGATGAGTTTGATGAGTGGGTCAAGATATCTGCTCTAAAAGAAAAAGGGGTTAAAGAAGTAGTTAATAAAATTTTTTCACTATTACCAGTAAAGATTGCTAAAGCCAAGCAAACTAGTATAGACAGTTTCCAGCATGTGAACAGGCCGATTATTGACTCAAGTCCTGAGGAATATGTAGCGGAGTTGATTCGGGAAAAAGCTTATCTCTTTTTAAGAGAGGAAATTCCCTACAGTATCCAAGTAGTCGTTAAAGAAATTAGAAACAAAGGGAAAATTATAATCATCGAGGCAGATATTGTCACCACCGCCGACAGATATAAAAAAATTATTATCGGGAGAGGTGGTAAAAAAATAAAAGAGATTGGCTATAACGCTCGCAAGGAATTAGAGTTGATGACTCAGAAAAAAATTTTTTTAGAGTTGGAGGTAAAGGTGGATAAACATTGGATGGAACAGTTTTAATTGACACGTAACCGGCATTGCTTTAGACTAAATATAGTTATAAATTAAATTTTCAAATGACAAAAAGAAAAGGACATTGGTTTGCAGCCGGACTCTTGGGAGCAGTGGCCGGTGCGATTGGAGGTTTATTATTAGCTCCCCAGAGTGGTAAAAAAACCCGCCAGGAAATTTCAAATTTAGCCGCGGAGCTGTCACTGAAGGTTAAAGGTAAGGCTTTGGAAACAAAAAAAGTGGTAACAGCGGCTTTTGGCAAGTATTCCGAAGAAAGTAAAATCAAATATGAAAAAATTAAGAATTCTTTGATGGGTAAGGTAGCTTCTTTAAAAACTGCCGGCGAAAAAATTGATAAGGTTAAATACGGTAAATTAGTCGATGAAGTAGTGGTTGAGTTTAAAGATGATTTAAAAAGCACTAAAAATGCAGCCGTTAAAATCGCTAGCTATCTGAAGAAAGATTGGGAGAAAATCAAAAAATCTTTAGCCTAGTTCAGTAGCGATTAAATCGTTGAGTTTTTTTAAACTGTCGGTGTCAATAATTGAGACCGACAGTTTTGCTTTCATAGCTTTTTGAGCTTTTTTAAGGGATGTTGAATCGAGTAAATCTGATTTAGTCAAAATTAAAATTTCTTTTTTGGAAGCAAGACGACTGGAGTAATTAGTCAATTCTTGACGAACAATATCATAAGCTGCTTTTAGGTCAGGATTATCAACAGCGAGACAATGAATCAGTAATTTGGTTCTTTCGATATGTTTTAAAAATTTAATACCCAGACCTTTACCGGTGCCGGCCCCTTCAATTAAGCCAGGAATATCAGCGATAACTTTATTGCCCTTAGTGACGCCTAAATTCGGTTCCAGAGTGGTGAAAGGATAGTTGGCGACTTTGACATTGGCTGAGGTTAATTCATTAAGTAAAGAACTTTTACCGGCATTGGGTAAACCGATAAAACCCACATCGGCAATTAGTTTTAATTGTAAAAAAACATTTTTAGGATCAACTTTTTGACCGGGTTGAAATTCTTGAGGCCTTTGATTGGTGGCAGAACGAAAATGCCAATTACCCCAGCCACCCCGACCACCTTTAGCACCCAAAAAAATTTCCCCGACAGTAGTTAATTCATGACTGGTACCATTGTCATAGGAGATGACTGTACCTATAGGAACTTCTAAAACAACATCTTTGCCATTCCGACCAGTACGATTGTTGGGACCACCTTTTTGACCATCTTGAGCGGCAAATTTTTTGGAATAACGAAAGAGATTAAGGCGACTGATATCAGAAACAGCTTTAAAATAAAGATTGCCGCCATCACCACCCTTACCACCATCAGGACCGCCTTTAGGGCGGAAGGCGTCAGAATAAAAATGGACTAAACCATCACCGCCGTTACCACCTTTGATAGTAATTCTAGCTTCATCAATCAACATGACTTATTTTAGCGCATCCAAGTAGTCTTGTTTTTGACGAAAACCAATGAGAGTGTTTTTAAGTTGACCTTGATTAAAGATAAGGACCGCAGGTACAGAGGCAATGCCGTATTGAGAAGCTAACGCAGAATTATCATCAACGTTTAGTTTACAAACTTTGACTGTACCGGAAAGCTCATTGGCCAACTCATCAATAATCGGACCCAACATTTGACAAGGACCACACCAAGGTGCCCAAAAATCGACTAAAACCGGTAGTTCAGATTGGAGAACTTCGGTCTGAAAATTATCTTGAGTGAGAGTGATGGTCGCCATAGATTAATCCTTTTTATTAACTAATTTAGCAGTATAAACAATAGTTTTGAGAGTACCATCGGAGGCTTCAATATGAGTGGAACCGGAGAGGGTGACATACTGAGCCAAATAGTCAGAGAGGGCAATTTTTAATTCTTTAATTTGAGCTTGATAATCTTTGATTTTTTCAACCAAGGTGGTAGATTCGGGCAATTTTAAGACTTTTTGTTTGGCTAAAGTTTTGAGTTTGGTCATTTTTTGGGCTTCAGCGGCAGCATTTTTGTATTCTTGGTTGTTGTCTAAGATATCTGAAAGCATGCCGGTTTGAGTTTTGAGTTCCTGAGTTAAAAGTCGCAGTCGGTCGTCATGACTTTTAATTAGATTTTCAATATTAATGAAAGTGTCGGAATTAGCCATACTGTTTAATTTAACAATTAAGAATTTTTTCTTCAAGAGAACAAAGTTGCTCAATTGAGGTCAACTGAACAATTTCTTGACGCAGGGCTTTGGCGCGAGGGTGTCCGGAAACATATAGAAGAAAATGACGACGCAAAGGATCAAAGCGACGATGAGGAAAAATTTTTAAAAAATTTTGAGCGTGTAACAGCATGGCTTGATATTTTTCCGTAAAATTAGCCTGTTTTCCAGTAAAAACCCATGGATTACCCATGGCCGCCCGACCGATTAAAATCCCCGGGGTATGATATTTTTCCGAATATTCCAGGGCTTTTTTACTTGAATCAATATCACCATTACCAAAAAAATAAACCCCAGCTGATTTGGCTAATTTACCAGCCCGGGAAATAGCTTGCCAATCAGCTAAACCGGCATAACCCTGCCTGAGAGTGCGACCATGTAAAGTTAAAAAATCCAAATTAAAATGCAGTAAAAAAGGAATCCATTTTTTACTGACATCAGTGTCAATGCCGAGACGAGTTTTGACAGAGAGGGTGGGAATAATTTTAGTTTGGTGTGGTGAATATTGCAGGTTTCTATTGATAGCTTCAATAACCTTGGGTTTTAATTGCAGGCTATTTATGGAAACTTTATTAGTAGCAAAATCATCAATAGCCGTTTTAACAGAATTAATAATGTCTCTAGCCAATTGAGGTTGAGCAATCAGGGCCGCACCGGAACCATGTTGAGTCACGGTTTTAGCCGGACAACCGAAATTAATATCGATACCGTCAAAACCTAAATGACAAAGAATTACCGCAGCAGTATAAAAAGATTGAGGATCTTTACCAAACAATTGCTCTATTATCGGACGTTCTTGAGGTGAGAACAAGAGAGTATCATAGAGTTTTACCGCATTGTGAGCCAATCCTTCGGCACTGACAAACTCGGTAAAAATTAGATCGGGTTTGGCAATTTGAGTTTGAGTTAATCTAAAAGCGGCATCAGTAATCCCATCCATGGGAGACAGGCCTAGAAGAAATTTGTTGGCGTTGAGAAGATTTTTTAAGGGTGTTGTTTGAGCCATTGGGTGAGAGCGTCGGCAGAGATTGAGAGACGATCTTTAAAGTTGTCATCATTAATAGATACGGAGATTAAGGAAGAAAATTGTTTAAGAAAATCTTGGTGTTGTTGATAATTGTCCCGAAGACGACCGGCACTGTCATGATACTGTTTGTAAGCGTGAATTTTTTCTAAAAAAGGATAACTAATATCCAGGCTGATTAAAAAAACTTGATACTGTGCTTGTTGGATATACGACTCGATATTTAGCCATTGACGATCAACACTGGCATCAAAAATAAAAGGCTGACCTGATTTAAGTACATCCATAGCACGTGTCCTGGCACGGTGGCGAAACTCTTCTTCGTCAAGGAAGTTTAAATCCTCAATAACTTCAGTTCTAATCACATCATTGGAAAGAATGGGTAAATTGAATTGATGACTCAGATAATGAGCAATGGGTGATTTGGAAGAGCCGATAGGACCAGCAAAGGTGACTAAATATTTCATTTCTTTTTGTTTCGGCGAGCAAACTTGGCGCCAACACGAGCATGGTGAGTCCGAGAATCATAGACCGATTGACGTTGATGTTTGAAGCTAGCCGGTTTTTTAAAATTTTTTTGGGAAGAATCCTTTGATTTAACTTTTTTTCTTTCAAAACGTTTTTCCTCACGTTGACGTCTCTCTGGGTGACGATCAAGAGCCTCTTGATGGCGAGCTTGGCCCTCGGGAGTGAGAAAGGGATCGGGTTGAGCATAATCAACAATAATGGACAAATCCCCTAATTTGTAACCATGTAGAGCGGTTTTGGCAGCTATAGCCTCATCTAGATTTTCAAATTCAACAAAGGCTAAACCACGGCTTTTACCCCAACGGTTGTGCATGATTTTGATAAAAATTACTTTACCAAAGGGAATAAAAAGGCTAAGTAACTCCCCTTCCGTATAACGATAAGGTAAGGAGCCGACAAAAAGACGTTTACTGGGCGAAAAATTTTTCTCCATACAGGAATATTATATAATAATTGTCATGTTTGAATATGAAAAACTGGTTTTAGGAGAACTGGCGACCAATTGTTACCTATTATGGGATAGTCAAAGTCAGGAAGCGGCAGTCATAGACGCTGCCGATAGTGCGGAGACAATTTCTGAAGAAATAGAAAAAAGACAACTGAAACTGAAATACGTAATTTCGACCCATGGGCATTTTGATCACAATTTAGCGGCGCTGGGTTTAAAATTGATTTATCAAGTGCCTTTTTGTGCCAGCCAAAAAGATTTCTTTTTACTGGCAAGACAACAGGAAAGTGCCAATCATTTTTTAGGAGCAAAAATTCAGGTACCGAATTTTAAGAAAATTGACATTGATTTAGACAAAACAGAGAGTTTAAGTTTAGGTGAACAAAAAATAAAAATTATTAAAACACCAGGGCATACTCCGGGAGGGGTGTCAATTTTAGCGGATAAATTTTTATTTGACGGGGATTTGATTTTTACCGAAGGCGTGAGAGGTGATACCAGGCATCAATATAGTTCCGATCGGGAAATGTTTAGAAGTATTTGTAAGGTTTTAGAACTGCCCGATGAGGTAGAAATACTGCCGGGACACGGGGAAACCACAACTGTAGCTAAAGCCAGAGAGATGTTTAATTGTCAGTATGGCGAATGGAATTAATGGTCTCTTCAAAACTTTGATGATTGTCTTGTTGAAGAGAAGTTAGAAGTTCAATTACCGAATCTTCAAAATATTTTTTAATCCCTTGGGTCTGATCGGGGGTAAGTTTAAGTTCAATGGCCAATTCATCAATAGTTTTCATAGAGAATTATAACTTTTTGCGATAAAATATCAAAGCATTACCCCGTCGTCTAATGGTAGGACATTACGCTCTGAACGTAAGAATCGTGGTTCGAATCCATGCGGGGTAACAAAAGATTTATTTAAAAAAACTAGTATACTGAGAGTATGAAGTGGTCAAAGGAAAATCCTCGGGTAATTGTTTTAGTGGTTGTATTGTTTGTAGGTGGATTGTTGTTGGGTAGATTGCCTGCAAAAATAAAAACTAAATCTATTCAACAAGAGCCAGCTCGACCATTAATCACACTAAATGCTATGGCGTCGGTGTTAGGAGAAGTTCTATCGAGAGGGTCCGATTTGGAATTATATCCATCATTAGATGGTAGGTTTAGTGCTTTTATATACCCTTTATATTATGAAACAGAAGAAGATGTGTGTATTTATGGGATTATCGACCATAAACAATATGAAGCAAGCAGGTTTAATAGATTAATCGAAAATCATAGCTTTGAATGTGCTCAAGGACCAGTTAGCTTAAATGATTTTATATTTATGAGATGGGCCGAAGGTAATAAGTTTGTTCACAAAAATCCTCGTCTTGAAATAATTGACGTAGAAAAGGGAGAAAAAGAAATTTATGATTATGATCAGAGTAAGTATTATTTTGTAGATGTGAACAGAACTTTAGAATATTGGTTGTTTAGAAAAAAGGATTCTAAAAATAAAACGTCTTACGTAATTTTAGATCAAGATAAAAAAGTAGTTATGGATAACATAGATGATTTAGTGAATTATGATAGAGGGGTTTTATATGATGAAGTGAATGATGGTTTTTTGTTTATGAGTCGAACTTTTTCTGAATCTGAAAACTTAGTGTCAACTAGACTGGATTTTTTATCTCTTAAAGATATGACTCTGAGAAATATTTTGACGACTGGCCCAATAGAGGCGCCAGGAATGGGATGTTCTGATGAATTTTTAAAATCTAAACCTGGAGAAATTATTCTTTATCACGGATGCTTAACAGTAGATGATAAGTATCTTGATAATGAAGGAAATATCCATATTAAATTGTAATTTGAAATTACTGTTCGAATCCATGCGGGGTAACAAAAGATTTATTTAAAAAAACTAGTATACTGAGAGTATGAAGTGGTCAAAAGAAAATGCTCGGGTAATTGTTTTAGTGGTTGTATTGTTTGTAGGTGGATTGTTGTTGGGTAGATTGTCTAAAACAGCGCAGACTAAACCACTTCAAGATGAAACAGTTCAACCATCTGTAGCCAGGACAGTGGATTCTGTTTTATTAGAATTCTCAGAATTGCGCATATATCCATCACTGGATGGTGAATTTAGTACATATATTTACCCCTTAAATAATGAAAAAAATGAATATATTTATGGAATAATTAATAAAGCAGGTGCAGGAACGTATAAGATTAATCAATTAATTGAGAACAACACCTTCGAATGTTACGAGCCGGTAGCGCATGATTGTATTCCTTTTATGAAATGGGTGAAAGGAAACAAATTTGTTCACAAAAACTCCCAATTAGAAATAATTGATGCAAAAAAAGTAGAGAAAGAAATTTATGATTATGATAAAAGTAAGTATAATTTTGTAGACGTAAATAAAACATTAGAATATTGGTTATTTGAAAAGAAGGATTCTGAATATGATACAAAGTCTTATGTAATTTTAAATCGAGATAAAAAAGTGGTTAGGGATAATATAGATTTTTTGTCGAGTAACAAAGCCTTATACGATGAAGTCAATGATGGTTTTGTATTTATAACTGGGATTTACTCTTCACCAAAAAAAGAACAAGTGTCAATGCAAATAGATTTTTTATCTCTCAAAAACATGACTCTGAGAAATATTTTAATGACTGATCCTGCGGAAGTGCCAGCACGTGAATGTTGCAATGAATCTTTAGAGTCTGAGCCAGGTGAGATTTTTCTTTACTCAGGATGTTTATTGATTGTAGATGAAAAATATCTTGATTCTCAATGGCGTGTTCATATTAAATTGTAATTTTAAAAAGTCGGTTAAAATGTTGTATAGATGAATCAAAACAGAAAAAGTAAAATTGTGGCGACGGTGGGGCCGGCGACGGAAAGTGAAAAAGTCTTGAGCGAAATTATTCAAAATGGGGTGAATGTCTGCCGATTGAACACTAAATATAGTGATAAAAATTGGCATCAAAAAGCAATTAGAAATATTAGAAAAGTAAGTGGTGGTAAGGTGCCGATACTTTTGGACATTCCTAGACTTGATTTTGAAATTTTTGAAAATGTGAATATGGTGGCCGTATCGTATATTAAAAATGCATTAGAGATTGAGAAAGTAAAAGAGAGATTAAAAAGACAAGGGCGAAAATTACCGATTGTTGCTAAGATTGAAAATGTCTCAGCGCTAAAGAATTTGAAAGAAATTATTCAAGTGGCAGATGGAGTCATGGTAGCCAGAGGCGACTTGGGAAGAAATATTCCTATTGAAGAATTGGCCACACTACAGGGAAAAATTATTGATACCACCAGATTGGCCAACAAACCGGTAATTGTAGCCACGGAGATGTTGTTATCAATGACTAAAAATCCTCTACCGACTCGAGCAGAAGCTTCTGATGTGGCTCACGCATTGTTTGACGGGGCTGATGCGGTGATGTTGTCAGAAGAAACTTCTGTCGGAGAACATCCAGTGGAAGCAGTTAAAGTAATGAGTAAAATTTTAGGTTTTAGTGAAGAAAACGGTGATATCAAAGAAATTGAACACAATAACTACACTTTAGGAGAAACAATAATTAAGTCAGCCAAAGATTTGTCAGAGTTTGCAGATACGGTAGTCGTTTTTACAAAATCAGGAGGATCGGCGCAAAAATTAAGCAACTATCGTTTAAAGAAAAATATAATTGCCATTACCGACCAGGAAGAGGTGGCAAAATTATTAAACTTGTCTTATGGGGTAACCCCCTACTTTAAAAAGTTTACTGATAAACAGTTTGACAAAAATCACGATATTTTCAAAGAACTTAAAAAAGCAAAACTGATTAAAAATAAAAACAAGCTACTTTTGATACACGGAAATAACTGGTTAGAAAGCGGTTCGGTGAATGCTCTTAGTTTCGTGGAAGTCTAGTTTTTATAGTAAGACTTGATTTGAAAAAGAACATACCAGGTGATAAGACCACTGATAATTAAAGATCCTAAATTGAAGGTAATTAAATTGTCTAGAGCAGTTAGCAAAGAAGCGTAAAAACTAAAATACCACCCTTTTTTAGTCTGTTTGAATAACCCCGGTAAAGCCACAACTCGTAGGATAAAGACAGAAACAGTAATCAAAGTGGACACTATAGCGAAGCTTGAACCACTAAGGATGGCAAATGGAGTTAATAAAGTGCTGACACCAAAAACCGCCAACATCATAGGAAAAGCAAAAATCAATAGAACTAAACTAAGATAGGGGCCATATTTAACGATAAATTCTTTGACTTTTTTAGGCATAGCGGGAGCTTTTTTACCAAAGTACAAAGCTAGCCAATCTTCGACGGGTTGGAGGAAATCAAGTTTAGTCATAGTTGTATTAAACATTAAGAATTTGAGCTTGTCAATTGAGATTGAGCAACTATGTTACCAACTCTAAGTAAGGAATCAAAGGTTCCGGCGTCTTCCCAGATACCGTCAAAAATTTTGACAGTTAATTCATTTTTGTCTAAATAAAATTTTTGGAGATCGATAATTTCCAATTCGCCCCGAGGTGAGGGTTTAAGATTTTTGGCGGCTGCAGAAACACGATTGTCAAAAACATAAAGTCCAACTACAGCATAATTACTTTTGGGTGTTTGAGGTTTTTCTTCAAGACTAATGACTTTACCATTTTTATCAAACTCTACGACACCGTAACGTTGAGGATCTTCAACGTGTCTAGCAAAAACCAAAGCACCACTTTTGAAGTTTTTAATATCTTGAGAAAAGTCTTGTTGTAGAAAAATATTATCTCCTAAAATCATAGTGACGTTGTCATTACCAATAAATTTTTCACCTAAA
>Ga0116174_10000836_pt1 | contig 29570 bp, 42 predicted proteins | sample AD_UKC087_MetaG_FD_89801 | JGI IMG/M metagenome (GOLD analysis project Ga0116174, IMG submission 89801) | Active sludge microbial communities of municipal wastewater-treating anaerobic digesters from USA - AD_UKC087_MetaG | ecosystem: Engineered > Bioreactor > Anaerobic > Digestate | place: USA...
AAATCAATCAGGTTTGCTATAATCTCACTACTTTGGGCGCTTAGCTCAGTTGGTTAGAGCGCACGGTTCACATCCGTGAGGTTCGGAGGTTCGAGTCCTCTAGCGCCCATTGTAACAAGTCCCAACGAGGGAAAAAGCCTCAAAAACACCCTCGGATAGTACGGATAAGCCACTCCGAATAGCACGGATAAAGGCAGAAAGGCACCAGTATAAAAAAAAGCTGGTGCCCTTTTTTTATTCCAAACCAAAACCAGCGTTATCCCAACCACTAAAGGCTGTTCAGGAGGCAGCACGGATAATGAAACAACTAACCCTATCTCAAGCACTCGAAGGCTACATCCTCTTTGCGGAGCCAAAGCTTTCACCACATACCATCCAGGACTACTTCAACACTTATCGCAAGTTCCAAACGTACCTGGTCGAAGATCTGTTGATCAACGAAATCAACGTCGAACACATCGCCGGCTTCATCAACCAGTACCAACACATGAAGAAAAAGACCTTGCGAAACTACCATACCGGTTTATCAGCTCTTTGGACCTGGGAATTCCAACAAAAGCTGGTGGACGAGAAGGTCCCCCAAACCTACCAGCCGCCCAAGGCGGATGAAATCGCCGTTGTGCCTTACTCTGAAGCCGACGTCAAAGCCATGCTGGCCAGCTGTCAAAAAAGGAAGCCATACCTTCTACCGGGGCAGCGTGAGACGGTAACTGACTTTCCAGAAGGACCCCGTCTGAAAACAAGCCTGCTTTTGCTTCTTGATACCGGGATCCGCGCCAGTGAATATTGTGGTCTCAAATTCAAAGATGTGGATCTGCGCAATCGCAACATCATGGTCATGGGGAAAGGGCGCAAAGAACGCCAGATCCCGATCTCTAGCAGGACCGCGCAAGCCCTCTGGTCCTACTTCTCAACCCGCCCAGACATGCTGATCAATTCACCCGCTTTTGCCACGGTCAATGGTACAGCACTTCTTAGAGATAACTTCCTAAAGTCAATTTATCGTTTGGGAGAACGAGCAGGCGTGCAGGATCCAACCATCCATCGTTTCAGGCATACGTTTGCTATCAACTTCCTGCGAAATGGGGGCGATATCTATACCTTGCAAAGGATCCTTGGACATTCAACCCTAGACATGGTCAAGCGTTACCTGGCAATTGCTCAGGTGGATATTCAGGCAGCTCATCGCAAAGCCAGCCCTGTCACGAATTGGGGGTTATGATCTTACTTGTGTTTCACTCTCAATTGGGGCATCTATCAGGTGCCCCTTGATCACCCAACCATCCGGCTGATTGATCCTTACCCATTCACCGTCCATTTTTACGATGGTTACCTCTTGTCCTCTCCATAGCTGCCCTACTCGAGTGCTAGTTGAGGCAGGACTCATGAAAACCGCTGCCACCTGACTTTCGCAAAGCATCTTTTTGTTCTTTTTACTCATTCTTTCCTCCATTATTTTGGCCTTCCATATGCGGAAATGTGAAAAACGTGAGGGTATCGTGCTGTCAGGGCTGAAACCGTGCCATACCAGGGATCGTGGATCCAGAACACCCCATTTGTTTCGCCTAAAAACGTTACCCAGTGTTGTAAATAACCGGCACCGGGGAGCATATCTACCCTACCCATTGCAGGTAAGCCCTTTGCCAACATCGAGCGCACGGTATCTTCCCAGCCATAACCACTCGGGAAAGCCTTGAATATCTCAAGCGGTACGCCATATTTAAGCTTTGGTATCTGCCAGTACATACGGTTAGTCGGATTCAAATAACCATAGCTGCCAATGGGTCCGGAATTTAGCAGCGTTCCGTATTCCAACGGCGTTACTTCTCTACCGAGGATCAGGGATAGACAACCCGACGTGTTGGATGCCAGGCATCCTTGCTCTCCGATTGTGATCCCGGAGTTACCCATTTTCAACCAGCCCCAGCGCGGATCTCTTTGATTCCATAACGGAACTGGCAACAGGTTCCGTTCATCTTTTTCAACCACCCTTTGCAGGTAGCGGTCATTGAACCACTCCCCAACCCCGATCCGTGCCCAACCGTCTACTTCTTCATAGACGTTCACCTGGTCACCAGCTGAAAGGGATCTCACAACCTTAGTCGAGCCTGGAGCCGGCCTAACTTTCATACGCACTGACGCGATCTTTTTTACTTCAGCTTGATAGAGAGGCTTTGGTTCTGGTTCCGGGACAACGATGATCGGCAAGTACACCTCGTGCGATTCTTCCGTCATGTCGAAGTAATCGAGCATCTGGTCTTCTGTACCGTTCCAACGATTGGTGTCGATATAGTGGGATGCTACTCCGTGAGCAGCACCGTTGCCGCGGTCTCCGGTTTGATGGATCAACCAATTGTTGACACCAACAGGTAGCCAGGGTGGTCCAGGATGTTCAACGGTATAAGCAGGTTCGGGCAGTGGGGTAAGGTAAGTTGCCAGCCACCAGTTGAGACCTTCTGGCAGATCAGGAACGCGAAGATGGTCATTGACCCAGAACGCCCTGGAATAAATAACAGGGTATCTGCCCGTCGCAGATCGCAGACGTTCAAGGCATGCAAGCACGGTCTGAGTAATCTGGTATTTGCTGTATCCGTGATCCAGTTCCAGGTCTAGCACCAGTCGGTCGTGTTCACCTGGGTTGACGACCTGCAGAAAGTGGTCCATCTGCCGGATTGCATCCTCCCCTGGATAGGTGACGTGGTATGCCAATCTTGGTGCGGTTGCACTTGTCCACGAATAGAAAAACCAGGGATCGGTATATCCCCAGGAGATGGCAGCACGAATCCCACAAAACTTGATCAGTGGATTCAGAACATCAAAGTTGATCTTCTGTCTGCCATCCTGACTGTATTGGTATCTGCTGATATCTACGCCATAAGGTTGATTCTGGTTATTCAAGATTAATCCTCCTCATAGCCAATAGCCCCAAACTTCGACATAAACGTCCATCGTTGCGCTCCCACTTGCGCTAATCTGATAATATATATCACCATTTGGATTGCAAGGAACAATGGCACTGGCATAAACATATCGGTCATTCACTTCACTTGCTTGCACTGTGACGGCATAGTTTGTGCCAACTGGATTTCCTGAAAACTGAACAAGGCAGGCTACACCAGCCGAGCCAGAATCTCTCACTGCCACTTTCAGATAAACAGCTTTAATCCCTGGTGGCACGCCAAACACGGTGCTAAGGTCAATCAACGTTTTACTGGTTGTGCTGAATGAATCCCCGTTCCAACTGGTCGAAGTGAGTGGAGTGGTGAGAAATACCGGTCTTCCGTACAAAACCCCATCACCATCTTTGATTGTGCCTTCGACAACGAGGTTGCCATAAAGATCAAGGTTATTCACCACCATTGGATCACCGATAGCAACATTGCCATACATCCGAATATTATTTCCGTTGGAATCTTTTGTAAGTTTTATGGTAGTGTTTGCTGATTCCAAATAATAACCGGGGGTTGCCGCTTGAAGCATCACCTCAGACTTTACAAAACTTTCTGCCAATAACTTAATTTCAGTTTGGGTGTCGGTTTGAGCCGGCTGATCATCAAAAGCATTTAACATTATGGAGTGCAAGGTTAATGGCGTTGCCGTTTCACCCCATCCATACAGCGAACCTATAGGGTTGTTGTAAGCATCATAAAAGTCTATTCGCCCTGCTCCAGAGAATGTATTATTGTTGTGAAGTTTGATTCCATCATCGTCTAAAATCACATCACCGTCTCCGGCATAGAATTTACCGTCACTGCCTCCCCACCATTGCTTGACGTTATTGTTCCAACCGCCCATCATCATTGTGGCAGGAGAACCTTCTGACCAGATGGCAGATCCAGTGAAGTCTGTGCCCCAAACGCCTGTGCCTTGTTGTAATCGGCCAGTTGTTTCTATCGTTACAATGTGGGCCAAAGCATCACCAAGTAAACCTTGTGCTCCTTGTGCTCCCTGGTTACCTTGCGGACCAGTGACACCTTGTGGGCCTTCTTCGCCCTGGTTGCCTTGTGGGCCTTCCGGTCCTTGTACACCAATCAAACCTTGACTGCCCTGTACACCCTGATTGCCTTGCGGTCCTTCATCTCCCTGATCGCCCTGTGGACCAGTCAAGCCCTGTGGGCCTGTTAGACCTTGATTACCCTGCGGTCCGGTAGGGCCTTGACTTCCTACTTCACCTTGATTACCTTGCGGTCCAGTAGAACCGGTCAAACCTGTTGGTCCTTGATTACCTTGTGATCCTTGTAGGCCTTGAGGCCCTGTTGGCCCTGTTTCTCCAGGGTCGCCAACGTCACCTTGCGCACCCTTTAAGCCTTGTAAACCTTGCGGACCTTGTACACCAATCGGACCTTGCGCTCCGGTTGCGCCTGTGCTTCCTTGTGCGCCTTCAGCACCTTGATTACCTTGCGGTCCAGTGGGGCCTTGTGCGCCGGCCAAACCTTGCGGACCTTGTGGACCTATGGCTCCCTCCTGGGAGAGCATGGACCAGTAGGCGTTAGGTGGAGGAGATACCGCAACATGCCATTCTAAACAGATATAACTATCTCCGTCATAATGGACTGCATCGTTTTCAGCATATTCCATTCCTAATTGCCAATCACCACGCCAGACAATGCCTTCCGGCCCCATTGGGCCTTGTGCGCCCTGGCTTCCAGTTACGCCCTGATAACCTTGATGTCCTTGTGCTCCAGTCTGCCCTTGTGATCCTTGCGGACCTGTGGCTCCGGCGGATCCTTGTGCTCCAGTAGGACCAACCGTACCCTGTATGCCTTGTGTTCCTTGTCTCCCTTGATAACCCTGATAACCACGTACACCTTGGGGACCAGTGGCTCCTTGTACACCTTGCGTACCCTGTGGGCCAGTGTCTCCAATTGCTCCATCTACACCATCTTCACCTGCTAAGCCTTGCTGTCCTTGATAACCTTGTGGGCCTATGCTTCCGACTTCTCCTTGTGCACCAGTGATGCCTTGCTCACCTTGATAACCCTGTTCACCTTGAGGGCCTATAACACCTTGAGGGCCAGTGTTACCAACAACGCCTTGAGGACCTACTATGCCCTGATAACCCTGATAACCCTGGGTTCCTTGAGGTCCTTGCAAACCTTGTGCACCAGTAGATCCTTGATAGCCCTGATCTCCAGGCACACCTTGATTACCTTGTTGACCAGGTACGCCTTGAGGCCCCTGGTAGCCTTGTGGTCCTTGGGGCCCTTGATGGCCGAACTCATACCAACCATCATTTGTTTCGTTCCGGATCTTTAACGTGGCCATAGGCTTTCTCCGATAGGCTTATTGTCTTTGAGAACAATTAGATCGGCATACACATAAGGAATGTTATTTTCTTTGTGCCATTCTGTAGGGAATCCCTGGATCAATTTGCCTACCTGGAATCTCCCAAAGAATTCTGGCTGAATATACTTGGCATATTTTTCATTGGTGTAATACCAGAAACTATTTAGGTTCCAGAAACTGACATGCGTGGGATCTTGGAACGCTCCCCTGCCATCAGTGGAAGGTACGGCAATTCTCAACCAACCTCCGGGGGCCAGTACACGCCAGGCCTGATTCATAAATCGGATCGGATCTTTCATGTGTTCTACAAAATCAGATGCTCTGATGTAACCGATTGAATTATTAGGGATTGCGCCCCAACCGAACTGGTTGTCTAAAGAAAGATCCAACATGACATCGCAGGGAGGAAGTCGATCAACTGATTTCATTCCTTCAGTCGGGCTGAATCTTGCACCCAGATCCAGGGCGAGCAGTTTATTATCTTCTGCCCAACGCAATAAGATCTTGTGCATATGCCGGTCATAGTTATTCCAACTCTGCTGTGCGATCTGCTTTGCTTTTTCCTGGAAGGTATTGCCCGGATGGACCCTGTAAATATACAGAGGCTCATCATGCTGATAGAACCCTGCCCTGCCATAAGCAATGTAGAACCGCATGATTAGATCGTGATCATCTCCAACCTCGAGGTCCTTATCATGACCGCCAATAGCATCATAGGCTTCTTTAGTCCAGGCCCTAACATGATTGGGTGCCCAAAAGATCTGCCGTAGTGAATTGGGATTCACCGGAAAACTAAGATTGTATTCCTGGGGCTTGCCATTCAGATCTTTTGTTGCCGTTTCCCAACCATAGTAAGGTCCATATAAATGGGAGGATCCATCAGGCTTGATCTCAAAACTTTCAGAATAGAAAAACACTTTGTCGTTACATAACGCTTTATTGATTTCTTCTAAAGCGTTGGGCATGAGTTGATCATCAGCATCTAGTTCTACGATGATCTCTCCTCTTGCGATTTCACATGCTCTCTTTTTCAGAGCACCGATCTTAGGAGTATCGAACTGATCCCATAGATCTGATTTGTCATAGATTCGTACTTCATGAGGTGCGGCTCCACCATTGTTCTGAAGGATAATCCATTCAAAATCCTGGAAGGTTTGTGCCTTAAGGGAGCGCATGGCTTCCTCGATATATTGATTCCCTTTTTCATGCAGTGGGGTAATAACACTTATCTTAGTCATTCGTATCTATCCATACCATTCCTGGTATCGGACTTGCCGGTTGGGTGTCCGATATCAAACTAATTGCAGTTGCCTTGGTTGCATGCTTAGCAGATCTTGTTATGTCCGATCCTTCAGCAGAGGCATACTGTGTGTGGTCATCTGAGGTTGTTGCCATGTGATTAGCCAAGGCTTGCAATAAAGCCTGAACGTCCTCACCAATAGTAGCGTCTCCTACATCACCAGATACCCTCGCGATAAAGGGCAGTAATTTTCTGTATTCGCTTGTTCGTCTGATATCAGCCATCTTGCACCCTTACTGAGTATGGATTTTTCCAGTCGGAAGGTCGGATTGAGGGTTTGCCTTCACTGTCCCATTCACAGGCGTCCACAAAGTAATTATTCATTCCGTTTATGGCTGAAAAGTATGAGCTTGACTTGGTAATAGGAATAACGCTGACCCACTTGCCGACAGGGTCAAAGCCCGATTCAACTTCTGATCCTGCAAGATAATAGATCCTTCCATCTGTTCGATACTCGATCTCAGGCAGGCTTGTTTCATCTGGTTGTTCCCAGACATCAACAGTTCGATCAATGTTTATCCGGCTCAAAATTCGCCTGTAATTCGATGTACCTGTTTCCAAATGCGCTTTTAGCTCGTCATAAACGGTCGTGTCTCCGCTTCTAAAGCTCTCACTGTATATCCCGGAACGAACGTCTATTTGCAACCCATTCAACACCTCCCCGTACTGCATCAAGTAGTTTTGGATCTGTTGAGTTGTTTCAATCACTTCGTTTGCATACAGCCTGAACGGGGTATCTGATTCCTGTTCGACCCAATCGCTTTCTACATACAAGAACAGGTTACCACCAGGATAGGTATTATTCGGGTCAGTTGGGAATGTGTAGAAATTGTTGGTATCTGCATTATCGGTATCTACAACGATGAAATATTTGGTGCCGGATATCAACATATAGGTTTGATTTAGAGGAACGTTCACCCAGCCATAATTCGTTCCGATCAAGCCGGAAAATTTTGTGCCTGAGACTAATTGAGAGCCGGGCTTTCCATCGATATCAGAATAAAGCGATACAGATAGATCGCCAGGATTCCCGGTCCTCTTGGTGTAAACCGCAATCTCACCTAAATTGATGTCTGAAACGGGCGTAAATGATTGTGCCCATTTTTCTTCAACATCAAAAGATATACTCCCTTGCCCAACAGTAGCAAAGGAAAGCGCTAATGTAGTTGGGACTTCGCAATATTGCCCCTCGAATAAGTGGATCCAGCCTCTGCAATAAATCCTTGCTCGATTTTTGCCACTATTCGTGCGAGTCGTTAATACCAATTTTGGTAGTCTCAAACTCTGTAATTTTTGATTTGCGAGTGCGTTTGCCGAGACAGCATTCATGCTCGCGCCAGTGATCAAAAGCCTTCGTCGCCCATATTCAGAAATTGAATCTGGATCACTAATCCAGGGAGTTGTCTGTCTGATTCCAACCGTGTTTCCACTCAAGTCAACTTTCGTATAAGCGACTGCAATTTCGTTTGCGATATTTTCAAAATCAACGGTTGCCAAAACACCTTCCACTTCGACTTCAACCCGGCTCACGTACCCCCACCATAATGGAGTGGCCGCTTCGGTGTGCACAGTTACACCAGTCCGAACAAGATTTAGCAGTAAAAGCAGGCTTTCCTTACTTCCTTCAACGCTAAACTCTGCCTCATCACAACCCCCCAACCATGTTTTTGAGTAGCGCTCTAATTTAATTTCCAGATCGCCCGGAATTGCGTGTTGGTTATTCAGATATATGGAGCGCTGCAAAAAATAAGTGTTCATAAGGGCATCAACTCGCGAGGTCGATAAAAGACTTTTATTGACGCTGAAATTTCATCCTCATAGCCACCAGTCATAGTTTTCGTTAAGAACAAGAGCTTTTGATTCTTACCAGGAACAAGAGTGATCCAATCGCCATATCCACTGTAATGGCCGGTCTTTCCACCACCGGTCCAACCATCAGTCCAAACTGTTTCTGTGATCCCATCGTCGATCAGTGTTACGTCTGTTGCAATTCCATAACCTCGCGGGATCAATTGTCTAAAAGCGTTTGCAGGGAAAAGGAAAAAATCGAAAAAGGTTTGGTTGAATCCGCCCGCGCGCCTACCTCCGAGTCTCAGACCGACTGGAGCTTGATCGGATATACCTGGCAACCACGGGGGTATTTGAAGTGTGCCCAAATCCACAACATGCCCGTAATTCTGCACGACTTCTGGAGCTTTCTGCATTGGTGTCAATGCTACCGAAGCCGGGAAATAAAGAGCAACATTCAATCGTAAATCCTGATAGCCAAAATGCATTTTTGAGAAAATCCTATAGTGCCCACCCTTAGTGCCCTTCAGGAAATTCGTATCAAGTTCGGTTAATGAAATTTGCCGTTCCGTGCTTGCAGTTGTGTTTGTTGTTACTTCATGCGGAATAAACCATTGAAATGGGTTTGTCGTGTCATCAATAGATCTGCCGATCCATACATCGGATAAGCGCGCTGTTCCACTGGAATAGGTATTCGTGATCTCTATTCTTGGTGGAGCAGGGATCGACCCCAAGACATTAGCTCCACTTATACCGACATAATTTACTCTCACGTCTGGAGCAACTCCTACCCCATCATTCGTGTTGTAAATCGTCAATCCAGTGGTGTTGTTCGTCCCATTCTCGTTTGTAAGTGGAATCTGTGTCTCTGCCCCTTCCCAAAATGAATCTCGTTCAAACGAGATCTCTACGTTCACCCTCCCTTGATGGTACTCCCTGCTGATCGCACTGCTCACAACTACAGCGCCATCATAAATCCGACTCCGCCAAACAGTCGCTCCTTCAGCAACTTTGTATTCCAAGTAGATCTTTTCCATAGTTGGGTCATTTGATCTGGCAATCTCAAACCAGCGGTCCAGCTGCTGAATATTTTCTGAGATCGGTCCTCGCAGTTGTACTTTGACGGATTCAGCAACTGTTTTTGCTCTCACATCAACCGCTGGATAATAGCCAGCCTGCAAAAACAAGCCAACTCGCTCATTCAGATCAATCCGTTGATTTCCAGAGACAAAGACTAAACTACATCCCATTACCAGCCCTCCGTCACTTTTCTTGCCACCTTGTTTGCCAGTAGCTCATAATCGATCGGCTCACTGGGATTGACATTGATTGTCACTGGCGGTCTTTCCGCTGTGACCGTTTGCCCCACTCCTGCGAAAGCTGGCTGCATACCCATCGCTGAGATTCCAATATCCATCGCCGGCATCAGTCCTGCGACTGTTGTCCGCATTGAGCGCTCTACTTTGTCCATCTCGTTCAAAAAACCAAAGCCTATGCCCTCTGCAATAGGACCGCCAATTCTCCTCGCCCATAAAAGTGAAGGTGAATTGATCATATTATCTTCCTCAACACCACCGATAAGATTGCTGAACAAGTTGCTAACCCAAGATTTCAAATCGCCCCATTTTGCTTTGATACCTTCCCAAATGCCCAGAACAATATCTCTGCCCAAGTTCCAGAGCCCACCGAAGGAGTTTTTGACACCATCTATCACCTTACCAATCAAGTCGGAACCGCTGGAATAAAGCGTCGAGAACTTTGATCTGATCCCATCTAGCACCTTCGTTACTGTATCGGATCCGCTTGTTCGCAATGCTGAAAACAATCCTTTAATCCCGCTGATCAGGCTCTCTATGATTTGTTTTCCGGAACTAATGATCATCGGCAAAGATTGCACAAGCGCGCTGACAATTGCGATAATGATCTCCGGAGTATACCCAATCAAAACCGGCAAAGCCTGTACTAGCCCATCCACCAAAGCGACAATCAGCTCTAAGGCTGCACCAATCAGTAAGGGCAAATTTTCAATTAATACAATTACTACCTGGGGAATAATTTCTGCGATTTTTGTCATCAGCTGTGGTAAGGCACCAGCAATACCTTTGATGATCATAACTATCATTCCCAGTGCTGCTGGTATCAACTGGGGGAGGAGTTTTCCAATCCCTGTAATAAATACTGTAATGATCTTCTCACCTGTGGCTGCCAGTTCAGGCAACATTTGGACAAGACCATCCACCAACTGCAGGATCAACTCCGGAGCCACCTCCAGCAGCATGGGTGCCATTTCACCGATTGCTCCTACCAATGATGTAACAAGTTCAACCCCCAGGTCTACCAGATCTGGCAACAACTCCGCGATCGCCCCAAACATCTGTGATAAGGCAGACACTATAACACCTACCAACTGCGGCATCATGCCCACTATCGTATTAAGCACCTGGACAAAGATTCCAGTAATCACTGGTAGAAGCTTTGGAACTAACCCCGCGATGGCCGTCAAGATCCCGTCCGTAGCCTTAGGCAGTGCTTTTACAACATTCTCAAGGACGGGCACGATGTTCTTAACTACCGAACCGAAGGCGTCCACAACATTCTCGGTCAGGTTGGTCATATCCGCGTTGGCATTTCCCAAACCTGCTGTAAATGAACCCACAGCCGCCTTCAACAACCCCAGGGAACCACTGATAGTTTGGGTGGATTCCTTCGCAAAATTACCGGCATACTGTTCTGTCGACTCGAAAAACATCTGCATAGCCATCTCTGATTTTTCAGCCTGGCTGGCAGACGCCCAAACAAAATCTAACCCTTTAGAAGCTGCGTAGGCTTCAATAGTTGTGGCGTTCATTGCAACGCCCAGGTTATCCATCATGGTGAAATTGCCCTTGGCAGCTCCGGCAACCGAATCCAGGGCAGTCTGCATATCGATGCCCATCACACTGGCCATGTCAGCTGCCCGCTGCATTGCCCTGGAACTCAGATCAGCTGATCTCTCAATGTCCAGTCCGCTCCCCTGAAAAAGAGCCCCCATTCTGTTGGCTGTCTCCAGGTACTGGTTTTGGGTCACGCCCATATTCTTATAGGCTTCTTCCCCTATCGCCTGCATCTTGCCCGCAAATTCGCCGAAGACTGCCTCGGAACCACCCAGACTCTGTTCCAGATCTCCAAAACCTTTTATGACTGCTTGACCCAGCTTGATTGCCCCTGCTCCGGCGGCTACCGCCATGCCCCCGATAGCAATACCAGCTGCTTTTCCGATACCAACTATCTTATCCCCTACGCCTGCTAGCATGGAGGCAGTGCCCTTACCAAGATCTTTTAGCCGGTCTCCCAAGGTTTTGACGTCTTTTTCAGACTTTTTACTCTCGTCTCCAAGTTTCTTTGTCTCTTTTCCTGTCTTACCCGATTCGTCGGCCATCTCAACCAGAGCTTGTTCAGTGGTAACCAGCTCCAACGACATTTTTCCCAGGCTTTCACGCGCCTTGTTAAGATCTATCTCCAACTCCTGGGCAGCCCTACTGTTGGTTCCTTGGGCTTCAGAGACTCTTTGGTATTCAGCTTCGAGCGCGGAAACTTTTCCGGCCTGCACCCCCATTTTTTGGCTGAGCATCTCAGCCCGCTTTTCCAACCCTTCTGAGCTTTTTGTCCAATCTCCCAGCGTTGCTACGCCGGCCTTGAACTGGCTGTCCAACAACCTCAATTCCCGATTGGCAGAAAGTATCCCTGCTTTAAAATCGGTCGAATCCAGGCTCATACTGGAATTTAATGAGCTGCTTCCACTGTTTTTAGCCATCAATCGACTCCTTGGGTTGCATTACCACACATCCTCAGCATAGAGTTGTCTTCCTGTACCTTGCTCACCCTTGCTGGCAACATGTCTTACAAAATCAAATAAACTAACCGCGTCTGTTCGGTCGATATCTGCCAACGACCAGCTGAAATTCTTCACCAACATCAGCTGAATATCCATGAGCACTTCCAGGGTATCGCGATCATCTCCAACCGCCTCCGGATCTACATCGGAGGCGGGTTGGGATTTGGGTTGTCGATCTTGCTCACAATCTGAGTGATCACAGCCATCACCTCGTCCAATTCCGCGCCATCCATCAATTCGTCTCTGGTGAATTTATTGCCAAAAAAGGCCACTACAAAATCACCCAGGTTGTCCACTACTTCCGGACTCACATTCTGCGGATCCTGGAGAGCCTTTGTCCACTGCTGCAGTTTAAAAGCCTCTTTGAGAAGCCGGAAGGGGATAAAACTCTGGCGATAAACTGCCTTTTCTTCATTCTCTTCGTCATACAACTTCAATTCAATTGAAAACTTTGGCATACCGTTTCCTCGAAATCCATATTCTTCGGCAGGCGGAATAGGATTGAAACCCATCCCGCCTTCAAATTCATCTTTAGCCTCTCCTTAAAGGGGCAATATTACGCAGGTGCTACAGGGACAGGAACCGCTGTAAACCACCCTGCTATCAATGTAGCCGAAGCGGCCACGTCTTCATCCGCCTTCACCACTTTGACAGTTTCTGTCTTCCCGGTAGCGGTTGTGAACGCGAAAATTGTGTTCAAACCGGTAAAGGTTAACTTGGCAAGTTTGGGTGCGGGATTGGCTTCCAATGTGCCGAATTCTTCATCTGCCAAGGTGAACTTGCCCTTCAGATAGCAAACATAGCGGTACTTTCCATTCGACTTCTTCGAGCGGAATAGTAAGGCATATTCTGGTGCGACACTTCCGCTTCCTTCGATCAACATTCCGTTGGTGGTGTTATAGGTCTTGCCGGTCAAAAGTGCCGCTGTTGCCAATGGAACATTGGTTACCTCGATCTCAACCGAGCTTTCACTTTCAGCACTTGAGCTGTCAAACACCCCATCATCCGCATATTGCGTGTTCGTGTTTCGGGTAGTACTCACCTTTGCTGTTGCCACTGGAGCCAAATAAACTGGCACTCCAGCGGTATAACCTGCGGCATCATCTGCCGTCACCGGCGCGTAATGCAACTTATCAAGCCCAATTTGGCTTTTGTATTCTCCTTGTCCTATAGTCATTTCTTACTCCTTTTCTTCCATAAAAAGAAAATCCTTACTCTGGCCATAATGGCCAGTCTCTGTGTAATCCATATCGCGCTCGGCCTGGAACAAAAAGCCGGCTGCCAACATAGCTGCTTCCACATCCGGGAAGCTTTCAAATCCATTTTTGGACCACAAATTCAGCTGTACCAGGTGGTTTCGTAAGACCTCACGGTCATCAACATGTTCTTCCGGAACCGTTGAAATTGCCTGAAAAGTGATATATCGGTCGGGCCATGTCTCACCCGTCTGCAATTCCAACCTGTTGTTCTCGACAGGCACTTCCAAACCACTAAGTGCGCTCCGAACCCTTGCCCAAATCGTGGTCATTACTCAATACCTCTAGCCTTCAGGCGTGCTTTCATTGCCCGGTAGATCTTTCCTTTATCTTCATTCATGGTCGCGCGGACAAATGATTGTGCCTTAACACTTGAAGATCCAAACTCGTTGACCGTACCATATCGAACTACTTCTGCTGGAGCATTGATCAAGCCGATTTCCACAAACGAGACATTACCATCACGTTTGATTTCACTCCGCTTAAGATGATCTTTCAATTTGCTAGTTCGAACGCGCACCCGGCGTTGCATGCCTGCCAGGGCAACTTCAGCTCCGGCGTCCAGCATATCGCCGGCGATATCATCAATCTGCGATCGCTCCAGCTCGTTCAGATCTTCCAGCATTTTCTGCAAATTTGCTGGCATTCTCAAGCTCGCTTTCATCAACCAGCTCCAATCATGGCAATCTTGAGCTCCTGATATTCATTACGCTCTCTTATGTTGTCAATCGAACGAATTTCCCATGTTTTTCCGCGATAGATCACTCTCCAGGTTTCATCCAAATCAGGCTGATATCTAATCAAAATAGTGGCAGCCTTGCTGGCTCCTGCAGCGTCAGCCTGCCAGATCTCATTTCCATGTACATTGATCCATCGGCACCAGGTCTGAATCTGCTGCCCCACAGCAGGGGTAGCAAACCCACCGGCATCTTCCACGAGTTTGCGCTCTTCCAGGGTGATCTTTGTTCGCAGCTCTCCCGGGTTGGTTATGTTGTTACCAATCTTCATGTGCTCAGCTCCAGCAGTTCATTCAAGCGGACTGCCTCTGCTTTAAGCTGCAGCAATACCGCGTTCAGACCAAAACTGAGCACCGATTCTGATCCCAGCTGTGCCGGGTTTTCGTGCCATTGAACTAAAAGCATCCTGGCCGCTGCCTTGGCAGTCGGGTTGATCACCTCATCCTCGGTCCACTTCCACCCGGTCGCGTTTTCAATATACGCATCCACCTGCGGCAACAGATCCAGCATGTTCTGATCATCAATCTCGCAACGCAAAACAGTTGCTGCCTCGGTAGGGGTCAGGATGTTTGTCATTACTTCACCTCAGCCTTTTTGGCCGCTTTCTTCTGGCCAGACTCGGCGGTGGTGTCTTTCAGAGATGGACCACCTCCGTTCTGTGTTTCTTTTTGAGGATGGACATCTAACCGACATCCATCCTTGCTAACGGTAATAAACTGCACTTCAGTCATGCCCGCCTTAGCTCAACCCAATGGCGATTGCCTCTGGGTCCAAAACGATCGCGCCGTACATGATCGAAACTTCGTCTACGATCTGGCGATATTCAGCATACCGACGAACTTCAAACACCAATCCGGTATAGGGATCGCGAATGCTGGTGGCATCGATAGCCGCATCACCCTCTTTGGGGATCTCGGGCAGACGGCAGCCAAGACCGAGCGCTGACTGGTTGAAAGCCAGGTTGGGGGTGTACTGGTGAATGCTGACTGCCTTGCCATCCGCACCGGCTCCCAGCAAACCAGGTGCCCCGATAGTCAGGGTGCCTGCTTCGGTGATGCCTTTGGTAACAACATATTTCGAGCCGGAAGGTTCGTCAGCGATCGAGATCACATCACCAGCCAGGATGGTGCCTGTGCCAGTCTTCACTTTGACATCTGTCGCACCAGCGGCGTGGGCTCCATTCAAAACATAGTTGGCACCAGTACCTTTGGTATGCTGCGTGATTTGATTGGTTTCGTAGACATTGAATCCCTGGACCCGCGTGCGGTATCCGTTCTTCATCATCTCATCGTCTCCAGCTTCATTTGCCTTGTACAGCATGCCCATATAGGCACGCATCGCCTCCGCGGTTGCTGTGTTCAGCACCAGGGAAAGTTCTCCGTTTGACCGGTCATTTTTTGCCAGGATACCCCACAGTTTTGCGAAGTACTCCAGATTGACGGAAGATGCCGTGAACGGCACGGTATCAGCTGTACCAAAAGCACGGCTGGCGTTCAGAATTGCGACGCCTGCCAGGTAACTTTCGATCCCGGCTGCCAGCACGTCAAACGCCTGCAAATACTGGTTTTGTCGGCGGATCGCCATATTGGCGTCACCGATCGCTTCCGAGGCTTCCCCGGTCACTGCAATGCGCACGCCTTTTCGGTGTGCCATTGTGTAAGTGAGCGCTTTTGCCACATCAGCAGCGGGTGCGGGCAGAGTTGCAGCAGGTTCGATGTCGACTGCACCGCTCACCTGAGGCACATCCCAGACCACACTTTGACCCTTTGCGGCTCGGGAGAGCTGGCCATCCACCTGGACGGCTCTGATCATCCCAAACTGGCGCCGTGGAAATTCCGCGATGCCCGCATAAAGGGTTGGAAACAAACTTGCTAAAGAATCAGGCATTTTTTACTCCTTCTCTTCAGTGACTTTGCCACCGCGTTTCATAAACGCAGCCTTCTCACTGGTATTCATCCCGTCGAATTCCTCGCGGGTCATGGTGTTTTTGACAGTGCCAACTTCTGCTGCTGCCTCGGATACAGGAACAAACAAACTGGCAGTGCTATCAGCAAGATCGCCTGCTTTGGTCAGTTTGTTGTAAAGGTCGATCGCCTTTTGTGCTTCGGCTTGAGCCTCGTCCAGCGCGGGCTCAAGAGCCAGAGCAGCATTGACGTCTTCCTCGGTGCCGCCCAGGAGGGTTTCGATCTCCTGAGCCTTGTCATTCACGACCTGTACGCGTTTCTGCGCCAGGTCATACGCACTTTTGAATGTGGTCATACTTTCTCCTTCTTGAGATTCTTGATTTTTTCGCGCAGTGCCTGGACGGCTCTCTCGCGTTCCATTTCGCCCTGGTCGGGCTCTGTATCGGTGGGTTCTCCCGGCACGCTGGTTGCCGGAGCCTCCGTAACATTCATCATTTCTTTCACCGCTTCCGGCACCTCTCGGTATCCCTTCAAAGCGTGATTCATCACTGACAGAGAATCCTTTGCCATAACAGCCGCTCTTGCGGATGTCGGCTGGCTGATGATCTCATCTACAAACCCATATTCAAGCGCAGTCTGTGCGCTCATCCAGGTCTCATCTGCCATCATTTTTTCGATCTGATTCTGCTCTAGCGTGCTCTTTGCCATATACGCTTCAACAATCCCCTTTTTCAGCTCTTTTAGCATGCTGATCGTCACCCGGTGGTCGTCCACATTGCCAATCGTGATCGTCCAGGGGTCGTGGATCATAAAAAAGGCAGAATCTTGCATTTGCACCTTTGAACCTGCGGTGGCAATGTAGGTGGCTGCGCTCGCGCACAACCCGTCAATCTGGCAGGTCACCTTACCTGGATACGACATCAACATCGACCGGATTGTGCTGGCCGCCATCATGTCACCCCCAGAGGAATGGATCCGGAATAAAACAGATTTTCCTGCTGCCTGATCCAAAGCCTCTTTCATCGCGTCCTGGGTGACATACCCCAGAGGTGGGTGGACTGGGTCATAAAACCAATAGCTGTCCATAATGTCGCCATAGCAGTAGATTTCTACATCTCCAGTCTCTATGGCATCAAATGCCAGGGTTCGCTTGCGCTGATCTGGAATTTCTTTCTGTGCCTGCATATTCAATTTCATAGCGTCTCCTTGCCGGGCATGATTAACCCCTTTTCTGTGATCACTGCCATATTTCCAGGGAAGTAGTGTTGATCTCCACCTGGGTATGGTTCCAGATCGTTAATTGCCCGGGCTTCATTGGGCGAATAGATACCATCCAAAATCTGAGTGTGCAGAAATTCAGCCTGCGTTTTGGTATCTAGCTGCATCAGCGCCTTACGCTCAAAGCGGAAGAATCCTTCATCTTGCTCCTCAGTTGCCAGCCATTTCAGCCTGGCACTCTGTTCAAATTGCACCAGGTAGGGGTTCAAGGTGGTCCCCAGGTAATCCAGCTGCTGCTGCTCGTTCGACTGATAAGACTGTTTGCCCAGATTCAGCTTGTACTGTGGCAAGCCAAAGTAGTTCGCAATCTCAACCTCAGTCGCCTGGATGCTCTCTAAGAATTGCACATCCGATGCGTTCATCGTGATCTGTTTGAAATCGACGATGGCATTGTCCTGCACCATCACACCATCTGTGGCTGATTTTAGATAACTTTCCTTGACCTTCTGCCTGGCTTCTTCTCCGATTGCGCCATTCACCTTCAAAATGGCAGTAGGTAGCAGTCCGTTACCCATTAGGGTATTGCGAGAAGTGTTGGCTCCGATCTGTCGGTTTATCGTGTCAGATGCATATCCAAGCACTGACCTGCCAAACATTCCCCGCTTATCCGGGTTGATCATCAGTTGCAGGATTTCGGGATCCGGGATGTCTTTGACTTCCCCGTTGTCAAACAATACCTGGAAATAGCGGTTGCCCTTTCTATCAAACACTGGTCGCACCTTGCTTGCCTCCAGGTGATAAATCTCTGGGTAGGCGCTTACCGGTCTCCAAGCATAGGCATTGCCCATGCTCAACAAGTCTAAAATAAGCCGTTTTTTGAACACGAAAGGCGTTTGCCATCTATTAGGCTCAATTTCAATCAAATAAGCCACATTTCGGCTGTCTCCGTCGGGCTTGACCCTTCTGGATCCTCTTTCCAGCCTTTCAAATTGTTGGAAGGGTAACGCGGCAATATCATCACTCAAAATATTCATGCAGCGATAGACGGTAGACAGTTTCTTTGCAGTTTCCGCGCTAATGGTTCCAATCGTCGCCATTGGTGGCCAATAGAGTACAAAGTTGTTGTCACCCGGCTGCATCTCAGTTGGAATCTGGGTTATCACTGCTTTATTGATCACTTGTTTCTTGCTCACATACCCCATCCTTCCGAGAGGATCCGTTCCTCAAGGTTGTTGGCCTGGTCGTAAAACCGCGCTCTGCACATTGCCAACACCAACGCCATAACTGGGTCGATTCGTTTGGTCCGGATCACGCTCTTTCCTTTGGTCTCTTTGACCAGTTTTTTCAGGCCTGATCCGTTAGTTGCGATCGAGGCGTTTCCGAAGGTCCATCGCAAGAGCGGATTGTGCTCATGGGTCAGTTGCCCGGATCGCATCAGGGTTTCAACCGTGTTCATCGGGTCGGTCAGGACCGCAAAAGTGCCTTGCTGAGTTACTACATTGACCCCTTCCTTTATTTCAGCCTGGGTCAGCATGACTGCAAACGCCGGGTCGGACACCAGCTCAACCACTTCGTACATTTCTTTGTATTCGAGCACCTTGCCCAGGATTACCCAATGGTCGATCGTATCTCCCTCTGTAACGTGCACATGTCCGCTCATCTCCCACTTGTCATATGGGACATGATCTGTCCGGACCCGCTCGAGCAGAGTGTTGCGCGGAATAAAGGCGTCACTCTTAAAATGCCATTTTTCCAGTCCAGGTTGAGGCGGGAATAGCCTTACGATAGCGGAAAGGTCGGTGGTTGTAGAAGCGTCCTGACCAATGAAACATTTCATTCCAAGCAGTTTCTCATCAGGGATGATTTCTTCGGTCGCATCGTAGACTTCCAGGTTGATCCAGCTTGTCAACTTCGTGGTAACCCACTGGTTCAGGTCCAACCAACGGAAGTTCAGCTCGACCTCGGGGCTGTTCTTTGCCCGGTTCGCCGCATCCCGCATCGACTCAATGTCCTTGGCCACACCCAGGGACGGGTTGGCTTCATACCAATTTTCCTCGTTGTAGATATCCTCTCCCTCGTAGGAGTAGATCGCCACATACCAGGATGGGTCTGAGATCTCGCCGGATGCCACTTTCATGGCGTAATCATGCAGCTCCCAACCAATGCTGACCCGATCAGGATCTTTCCCGGCTGTTGTAAAATTCCACCAAATCGGTTGGGCTCGAGAAGCGCCGGATCCGTGGGTCATAACATCCCACAACTCGCGATTGGGTTGCGCATGGATCTCGTCAAACAACACTGCACTGGGTTTGTACCCGTGTTTCGTGTATGCCTCGGAGCTCATCACCTTGTACCTGGTCCCGGTTACTTTATCGGTTATTTTCTTGTAAGATGGCAAGATCTTAGAGCGCTTTAGCAATGCCGGCACCAGCTCAAGCATCTTACTGGCCACATCGTAGATGATCGACGCCTGCTCTCGGTCCGCTGCGCATCCATAGACTTCGCCGTTGATCTCAGCATCGGCATACAGGTGATAAAGAGCCACTCCAGCACCAATCTCGGATTTTCCATTTTTCTTCGGAACCTCAACCCAGATGTATCGGTACTGCCGGGTACCATCTTCTTTGACGGTTCCATACACATCCCGTAGGATCTTCTCCTCCCAGGGCAGCAGTTTGAAGGGCTGCCCATAGAACTTCCCGTCTGTGTGTTTCAGCATCGAAAAGAAAGCGCAAGCGCGGTCGGCTTTAGCCTGATCAAACGGCATGCCCACCCCCCTTGTTGACGATCGCTTCAAATTGAGCGGTAGGATCGCCTAACAGTTTTTCCATCTCGTCCAGCGGATCCTCTTCTTCAGCTCGTTCTGGAACCACTCCAGCTCTCGACCGTGGTGTCAGGTACATCTGTTGCTGATATCCAAGAAGGCTTGACCGCTTGCGATCCAGTCTGGCATCAATATCCAGGACGGTCTTATATGCCGCCTGCACCTTGTTTACAATTTGAACCAGCTGCTTTGCCAGCACATCCCAGGTGTCACCTTCACTATCTTTGTAATCAACCATGTGGCGCCTGTGCACCAGCACATCCTCCCGTCGGTCTTTCCAATCTGACAGTGCAGCTGACCGCATGACCAGTAGATCTTGTTCTTCTTCCAGGGTTAAGCAGTATGCAATCAGCAGATCACGGTCCTGGCTGTCCACACGCTCTGCTTTCAGGCTGTCAAACTCGCGCATCAACCGTCTCTAGCTTTCTCGCGCAAACGTGTGACCTTTCAGTTCTTTGGGCGCAGATGTAGGTAGATTTCTGCCCGTTTTATTCGCGTTTTCTGCTGAAATTCTCTGATTTTTTTCGTCCAGAGTTTCATGTCTGACCACTAAATCAGCTGGTTTTTTAGCAGGCATCGGGTTTCTCCACATTGGGATTTTTTTTCGTGCGAATGACCACCCGCGCTCGACACCCTCCGACTGAAAACTTTTTCATCCCCCCCTCCCCATCTCTTCGACTGTCTTCTTCGAGTGACAGCTCGCGCACAACGCCTGGAAAGGGCCTTCCCAGAACATTTTTGGATCGCCTTTGTGCGGCGTAACATGGTCCACATGTTCTGCTGGTGTCATAATGCCTATGCGCTCACACGAAACACACCAAGGGTGCTCCGCCAGGAATGCTGCCCGGAATTTCTGCCACCTTCGGTCGAACAACCTCTGCCGGCTCCGGTCTCTCCTCCATCCACCTGGAGATGAAGCCGCATGCACCGGGCACCGTCCACTCGTAACAAGGTTGGGACAACCAGGATACGAACAGGGTTGCAGTGGTTTGTACATCTCAACAACCCTTCAGCTGTTTCAGCTCTGCCTCCAACACTGTGATCCGGTTGGCTAAGCTTGCTATGGTTACGGTTTGTTCTGCGATCTTCCGATCACGCTCCGCTACATCCGACTGGAGCTTTTCGATTTCGTGTTGTTGTGTGCTTTTCAAATTTTCAAGCTCCTGGATCTTTTTGTCACGGCTTCTGACTTCTGCTCGCAACACATCGACCTCGCATGTCAGCTCCGAGATCTTTGTGCTTTGCTTTTCAATTTTCTCGTCTTGCTTGTCTGCCTTACTGTCCAGCTGCTCAAGTCGGTCTTTGTACTCCTGGTAAAGCAAAGAGCTTGCCTCGTTTGCCACCTTTTGAGCGACAGAGTGCACATGCTTTCGGGCCGCCAGAGCGCGGACAATCTCAACGATTACGCCACCGGTCAACAACCCGGCTATGACAGCACCCCAGTCCATTGGTTACCTGGATGCTTTAATCTCTTTGACCTTACTGGTTTGGGGTGAAACGATGTAAGTACCGGCATTAAAGATCAAGGCCTGGATAAATGCGTAAACGGCTTGGACCAATGTTATCGGGCCTGCTGTGGATGGGATCAGTCCGTTGTTGACCAGTAGGAAGATCGTTACTGTAACGACCAGCATTGCGCCGATCATGATCCCGCTCTTCACTTCCGATCTCAATCCTGCATACCAGGTCGAGAGCGCTGGGAAATAAGAGGCCAGCAAACTGGCGATCACAGCGATGATATTAATAATCATCTCAGGGGTAAATTCAATTGGTTGCATCAACTCCATCCTTCTCCTGGTCACCCCAGGCGCTTAAAAACTAAAAACCAACCACGGCATCTCTCTCAAGATGATGGTTGGTTGGAGCCAACAAACGCCAGATATACGGTTTTCTACCTAATATAATACCAGATATGGGGGTCTATTGCAAGTAATTCATTCGGAATTATCGACTTAAAGCACACCGTCCCCGGGGGGAGGGGACGGAGGCTGACTGAGCGCGTGGGGCGTTTTAGTCATTATCTTTGCGATACGGTTTGTAGTGAATCTCCACTTATTACTCTTTCTGCTCCTCGTCTGGTATCAAACGGTCATAACTGTCACTATCGTCTGCCCACGCTTGTTCCCGCAATCCTTCAACCACGCTAACTAATCCCATAACGATTTTTGTCAGTTCCGCTACCGCTTCTAATGCGGTCATGTCTGAATGAGTGACACTTGGCGCGTTAGGGATAAGATCGTGTTCTGGGTTGTATCTTTTCATCACACGCTCAACGGAATCCAGATTTTTTCTCAGTTTATACTCAACGTTGTTCATCATTACTCCTTTCGTGATTTGTTATGTTCACAGTCTGCTTCCAGCGATTTACTCTTTCTGTTCCTTCTGATTGATCAACTCCGCAAGTGCCTTCGTTCCCATGTCCCAATGGAACTCCTTCCCACAATTCACGCAAACACCCCTCCAAAAGGTGGTCGCGATGCCGTTCACGATAAGGATCTCCCGCCCTCTGAAGTTGCTCAACCTGCCAACCTCACGGCCACACTTCTGGCACTCAATGATCACTGTTTCTTCTTTCATTTATGACTTCTTCCGCCGTAAGTATGCTGGCTCATCTTCGCCTGAAAGCGCCTGTACAAAATTGGTATAACCAGCTACCAATAAAGCCCTTCCCATTGGAACAGGCTCTGCGATCTGTTCCGGGTATTCGTCCCAGCTAAACGGTACATCAAATAGGTTCAGCTTTCCCCTGATTTCAAATGGCTCAATCGGGCGGATCCTGCGCAGACTCCAGGCAAAACAACCATCGACGTGCCAATACTTATCGACCGCTGCCTTAGGCTCCTTGCTGCAGGCGATTAGGTCGGCTACTGCGATAGCCTTGCCGAACTCAAGTTGATCCCGCTCGATTCCGATCCTGAATTTCTTTCTCACGAACTCAATATCCAGGTCAACATCTGTCTCGCTTTTGCCTGCATGGATCAGTAGATCTCCCCGGTGCCCGGTATACCACTTTCGGTTTTCAACAGTCATGTACCCGTTGGCGATCAACCACGCCCAGGGCTGTTTAATGCTTATCGCTTTCATGCATTCACCTCTTCCCTTTTCAATCCTTTCACAAACTCCTCAAGCTGTCTTTTTGCTTCAACAGATGCCTCTGCCTTTACCTTCGTGTCTTCCTGGTCAAAACTTGTCCCACCAAGACACTTCATGTAGTCGTCCCTTGCATCTTCCCAGGCATAGAGCAGCTTGTAAAATTCCGTGAGCTCATCCTCGCTCATTTCCTTGCACTTCACTCCCTGGTACTTATTACCCATAAATGCTTTCCCTCTCTATCATTTCAAATTCCTGTTTTCTGGCTTCACATATGCCATCCCCAATTCCCTGAAAACATCATCCTCTTCAGGTGTATCCAGAGCTTCTTCACCGTCCCACAATCTTCCATCCTTGAAGTACAGATGATCCGGGCAGTAGCCGCCCCACACTTTCTGTTTCACCATTTTTTTGGTAAAATCCGCGGAGCCGGTTCTGATCATGAAGATGCAACCCCATTTCTCGGGTGTAGTCATGAAAAGGTCGACCTTCATGCCAAAAATCGTAAACTGGGCGTACCACTCACCGCGTTTGGTAAACAGCCATTCTTCAGGACCTCTTAGAAAACTCAGCTTATCAATCTCAAAAATCCTGTCAATGATTATCTTGGTGTCCCATTTACGGACTCCGAACAGATCCCGGGTGGATTTGGGAATTGCTACGAGCTCGATATCCCCTACTTCCAGACATTGCCGTCTGATGGATCCCGCAATCTCAATCCGCTCACATACCGGCTCCAGCAGATCCAGCAATCTGTGAGCTTGATGCCGAGCAGCATCCAAAGGCACTTTCTTAGCTCCGCTCATCGGTCGCTCTGCTTTCCTTGTCATTCAGCTGGTCCAACTTGTCGGCTATCGCTCGTAGTTCGAGGGCGGTAAGATAAAAAACGCTCGTGCCCTTATATCGCCACCCCAGATCGGTCAGTCTCAACCTCCCTTGTTCTCTGCCGCTTTTTCGAGAGACGAAATAAATATCCCCCGTAACAAATTCAAATTTGATGTCCATCGAGTCACTCATCTTTGTCCTTTCCAACAACGTCTTCCTGGTTCACCCGCCAAAGCAACACTCCAACCTGGACGGTGAAACCCAGAACAATCCAGATCACCGCAATTGCCAGCACGGAACAAACCAAACGACCGGCAAGCTGTGCCAGGGTCACCATAGCTGCATCTGCTTCTCTCGCTGGTCCCGTGCCAGTGCGCTTCCGGGGTTTGCGTTGGCAATGAGTGCCAGCTGCAACTTGTCCAGGATGATCTTTGCAAACTTTTTCCGGTTGATCCGGTTGCCGTAGATAAACGGTCCATCCAAACCAAGCGCTAGGGCAATTTGGAACTCGTTCAACTTGCCTTCCCGCTCGATCCGCATGATATTTGGTGCCATTTTTGCCGCGAACGCCTGCAACCCTTTTACGATCCCGATCTCAGCCGCACTGTCCACTAAAACACGAATAATCACATCTTCTTTACGCGCCATTTTTTACCTCGCTCTGGTTCTTATACAGTTTCCGATATTTTTCGAGCGCCTTTTCTTGCTTTTCGGCTGCCGTTTCCGGCCGGATCCTGTTTTTCAAGCGGAATACAAACACCCCCGGACCAACCGAATCCCCAAGATCGAGAATATCATCAGCCAACTCTTTGACTTGTTCCAGCGTCCAGTCTCCCGATCGCACAGCTTCAGCCACCTGGCCATAAACTTGCGGGAATACTCCCAGCCGTTCCAGCTTGCTTTCCAGCGGGTGGTCAATCACATCATGCCAACCGTTGTTTCTGTACAGATTTTTGGACACTTGTCCAGATTTCTGGACAACTTCATCACGCGGATTAACAAGATAATCAGGAGGTAGGTTAAAATCTTGATTAAGATACTCTATATCTTTAACCTCCTCCTTAATAGAGCTGTCCAGATTTCTGGACAAGTTATCCACAGGTTTATCCACAGTTTCTTCCGCCTCTTGAGCACCTCCATGCAAATAGATGGTGATCCGAGAATAGTGAGTACTGCTGGACAGCAGCCAGCCGCTACTTCTCAAAATTCCCAGGTGCCCGTATAGTGCGGATCTTGATAGTCCCGTCACCTCCATAAGTTGCTTGATCGTAAAATCTTGGGATTCTTCTTCCATGCCCCATAAAAGCCCACGCAGCTGCACATATGTCCTGAAGACGCCTGCCGGCAGGGTCGAATCATAGACAATGTCTGCAGGGACCATAACAAACTTGGGTGGGAGCAATGGCCTGGCCATAACTAAATTCTGAACAGATCTAATTGAATTGCTTCACCAAACTGCACCTCAGCGCTTTTATCCATCTCGCGAAGTGTGGCAGCCAGGCTGACGATTCTCGATTTGTATTCGCGAACCCTGAAATCCTCATATTCAGCTTTTGACTTTGCCAGATAATACCCTCCGTCATTACCTTTGCGATGACAAATCAGGCAACCCCGCCTGCGCAGGCTCTCAATGGCACCCCGCATCGTCCGGTCACCTTTCCTGCCGATCAACTTACGCCAGCATAGACTTGCCGCCAGATCTTCCCGGTTCAATGGTCGTTCATACCTGCGGTTCTCAAGTTGCTCTAAAATGTTGTATTCAAGCTCGGTCAAGTTTTGTATATCCATGAATTCCTCTGCTATAATTAGAGAGTTCCATGAGGAACTCTGAACTAATCCTGGCCAACGGCTCCTGACCGTTGGCCAGGTCTGTTATTACCATCAGGCAGGCGCACAAGCACAATACTTCTTGCTATGCCTGGCGTCTGCCTGATCAACCCCTTACTTTCCAAATCATGTAGAAGGCCATGAATGTGGGATGTACTTGTTCTGCCCATTATCGCCACCAGCTCACGAACGGAAGGAGAGTAACCGTTCCACTGAATGAAGGTCTCAATGCACCTTAAAAGTTGATAATGGATGTCTCTCAAAGCAAAGGGTCTTTCCAAGTTTTTCATCAAATTTCTCTCATTGCTTGGGATAATGTGTATTATCCCAACCACTCTTTTTCAACTATCGGCTCTCAGCTGACAGTCCCAACATTTCGCTCACTGTCATCCAGGTTTTATCCGGATTTGGCATGAGCTTTTGCAAATACAATCTGGTAGTTTCTACGTTGCTCTGCTTTAAAAACCTCCTTATCGTGTCCTCATCATCTCCTGCCTGGGCTCTTAGGTAGGCAGCTGTATGCCGCAGACTATGCACTTTCAAGCCTCTGGTGCGCAGCCCTGCTTTTCTGGCGTAATACTTCAGGCTGTCTCTGACTGTCTGGTCCGAGATCGGCAGGTCAATTGATTCCCCCATATTCGTGTAACGGTGAAATACGTACCCAGTGTATTTCTGCTCTGCATCGGCAAACGCCATGATCGCTTCGTACACTGGTGGATACACTTCTTTGGTCTGGTTTGGCTTGCCTTTGCCCTGGTACCTCATAATTACTATCCCACCTGGCAGCACTTCAAGATCCTCGTACCGGAGCTGCCGGAGCTCAGAATTGCGCAGTCCAGTCAGTAGGTATCCTGTAAATAGTGCCTTGTTTCGCATCCCGGGCAGGTTACTGGTGTCGATCGCCCGCAGGAATGCCCCTGCCTGCTCCTCGTCCCAGCACATCGCTTTTCCATATCGTTCCACCCTCGGCAGCTTGAAAGACGCTGCCGGGTTGTCTTCTCTCAGCCGGTACTCTTCGCCGTCCATGTCCAGGGTCACATACTCTCTGATCACAAAGTTGTAGAAGCTCTTGATCCCGCTGATACGGCTCGCAATCGTTGCATCCGACCTGCCCGCCTGGTGTAGATCTGCTAGGAAAGCAGCGATATCCTTCCGGCTGATCTCCCAGGCTGCTTTCCCACAAAATGCCAGCAACCCAGTCAGGCTCGATCGGTATGACTGCGCTGTGTTCCGGCTGTTCTGCCGGCTCAACCACAGCTGCTCCGCTTCTCTCCAGGCGATCTGCTTTGCTTCGTCAGTTGACATAGGAAACCCTCGAAATACTGATACAATCGGTTATATGAACTGGCTCGATGTTCTTACTCTCGTTATTGCCGGTCTGACCTTCCTGGTCGCTCTTTACACGCTGTTTATCACCCTCAAAGATCGAAAAGAACATTGTCAGATTAGGTTCTATAAAGGTTTCGGAAATTTCAATGTAGCTGATGGTGGGGGGTTCTGGGTGGAAACAGAGGTTCCTGGTTATGAGATCGCTGTGATTAACCCTGGAAAACAACCTCTCTATATTGAATCCGTCTATCTGTGTGCAGAAGAATGGGAAGACAATATCCAGGTCCGTTTTCATTCCAAGATGACATTCATTGGGCACGGTTGGAGTGGCGGTGAGAGTTTCCTCATCGACCCTCGCAGGAAAGTCAAAAGCTCTGTCAGCATGATCGACCTTCTCGAAAAGACCGAGCAGCAGCATATCGCCTTGTCTGACCTTCACATCTGGGTTGAAGTTGCCCTCGAACCAGGAAGAACTTTTCATACTAAAAAACTCGCAGTATCAAAAGCACTATTAGAGCAAGCGCAAGCAGACAGAGCTCGACTAACAACCAAGTGAGCATGTCTTCCCACCAGATCCGCTTGGTCTTGTACAGGTAATAAGGCAGTCCTACCAGGACGCCGAAGGTAAGAAGGATGGCTGCAATAATTCCAAGCGTCTGAGCCATTATTTTCCTGTTCCCTTTAACCTGGGTGCGATCTCTTCCTGCCAAAATGCGGTCAGAAGCATTGGAATTACGAAAACGAGAAATGGGGATAAAAGTACTAATGCATCACGTAACATGGCAATCCTTTCGTACTACTTAATGGCTTCTTTTTCTGGTTCGTAAAATCGGGTCCAATCAAAGTCGAGTGCAGCTCCTAGCTTTTGGGCAAGCTTGACAGAGGGATTCGTTTCCCCCCTCTCCAATTTGGAAAGAGTTGCCCTATTGATTCCGACTTTTTCGGCTACATCATCTTGAGTCAAGCCGATTTCTTTTCGTTTCTCGCGTAACCAATCATCCATTTTTTACTCCATGTGCACTTTCTGCACATATGATAGTGCAAATAATGCACGTTGTCAAGGGATATTGGAAAGAAAAGTGGAGATTATTCACATTTACTGGTGTAAATCTTGCAAGTGCATTAAAGGCACATTATTATTCAGGAGGTGTTGCATGAATAATCTTCGAACAGCGCGAAAGTTGAAAAGATTGACCCAGAAGGATGTTGCGGAATTGGTAGGAATCGACCGTACAACATACAACCGCTATGAAAACGGTATGACTCAACCTGACAACGACAAATTACTTAAGTTAGCTACCGTATTAGAAGTCAGTGTAGATTACCTATTAGGTAATAAACCCCAAATCGAGCACGGGGAGACGCGTCTGATCCCTTTACTTGGAGCCGTTCCTGCCGGCGTACCCATCGAAGCCATTGAAGATGTCGAAGAGTACATAGATATCTACCCCCGCTTTGTCAAACACGGCGAGCTGTTCGCCCTTCGTGTCCAGGGTGATAGCATGGAGCCCGATCTTCGTAATGGAGATATTGTTATCGTCGAAAAACAAGAATTCGTAGAGAATGGTGATGTCGCCGTTGTTCGTGTCAATGGTGAAGATGTCACCCTCAAACGAGTGAAATTGACCAACAAGGGGCTCATGCTTATTCCCAGCAACCCCGCCTATGATCCGGTCTTCTTCGATTCCGACCAGGTCGCCACCCTTCCAGTCACCATCATTGGGAAGGTCATTGAAATTCGTAGGAGATTATAGTGACAGAGAAAACTGTACGATTAACAGGCACCACCCTTGAAGACGATGCTGGATGTCCAAGACAGGATAATATCGCTCATCTAAAGATCGGAGATGAACTAAAAGGTTCAGTTGAGTCTAAATATGACGATGATTTTAACGAAACTAAGTGGGTGGTTATTAAAGATGAAGATGATGCAGAGATCGGCGATATAAGGGGACTCGATTCAGATCTGATCATTGAAGCCGCGAAACACGGTCATATTATCAAGTTTTCAGTTGCAAAACTCAAAGAAACAAACTTAGGGAAAATAAATGTGCATGTTCTGGTAAGAACATACACAAAAAAAGAAGCAAAAAAACTTGCCGCTTTAGGATTAAACCAATAGCACTTTGACATAATAAATCATCATACTGGTGCGCTCTCCAGGCATCACGGATAAGAGCATCTAAAGACCTCACGTCTCACGGAAAGTGAGAGCTTTGCTATCCGAACCCCGCAACAACGGTCATAGGGTTCACATCCGTGAGGTTCGGAGGTTCGAGTCCTCTAGCGCCCACAATTTTCACCGGTCTACC
>Ga0116174_10000852_pt1 | contig 29320 bp, 26 predicted proteins | sample AD_UKC087_MetaG_FD_89801 | JGI IMG/M metagenome (GOLD analysis project Ga0116174, IMG submission 89801) | Active sludge microbial communities of municipal wastewater-treating anaerobic digesters from USA - AD_UKC087_MetaG | ecosystem: Engineered > Bioreactor > Anaerobic > Digestate | place: USA...
CAGGGCTTGCCTGTCGTGAGCCGGTGGTAAAACGTGGGCAGTGGGCCGCTCAGATTTCGGGGACCGTAGGCGTTGGCCAGCCGGAAGGAGAGGAACTCGAAGCCCCCCAGTTCGATGTATTGCTCGCCGCCGGTCTTGCTGACGGCGTAGCTGCTGCCGCCGGCATAGCCGCCGGAGTAGTAGGGATGCGTCAGCGTGATGGGCTGCTCCAGGGGGTGGAGTCCGTAGCAGAGCGATGTCTGGAAATAGATGAGCCGGCCGATCTTCAAGCGCTTGGAGGCCTTCACGACGTTGACCGTTCCCGCGACGTTCGTCATGACGTCTTCGAACCAGGCATCCGGGTCCTTGTAGGATGCCGCGGCGTGGACGACGATCTCGGGCTTGAAGTCGTCGAAAATCCGGTCGACCAATGCTGAATCGGCGATGGTGCCCTCCACGACGGTCAGACGCTCGTGCGGGCAGAGGTTGTCGCGGCGTCCCGTCGAGTAATTGTCGATCACGAGCACGGTCTGGCCTTCGGCCAGCAGGGCGTCGGTCAGATGGGAGCCGATGAATCCGGCCCCGCCGGTAATCAGGATGTTCATGGTATCGTGTCCTCCTGAAGGATCTTCTTGTAATGGTGCTCCCGGTCGTGGAATTCCTGATGCCAGAGCTCCAGCGACAGCAGACCCCAGATCTTCCTGCCGAACCTGGACTCCTCCGAAAGGCCCTGGATGATGGCCTCCGCGTTGAAGTAGGGGCGCTCCTTTGCGGCCCGGGAGTGGAAGATGTCCAGGATGAATTCCCGGAGTTCCCCCTGGATCCAGTCGCCCAGGGGGACGGGAAACCCCATCTTGTCCTTCCGGTTCAGGATGGACTCCGGAAGGAGATTCCCCATGGCGTCCATCAGGACTTTCTTTAACGTCCCGTCCTTGAACTTGATGTCAGACGGCATGGTCGCGGCGAATTCCACGATGGGACGGTCGAGGAGGGGGACTCTCGACTCCAGCCCGTGGGCCATGCTCATGCGGTCCTCCACCTGCAAAAGGGCCGGCAGGAGGGTCTTGAAGTCGAAATGGGTCATCTTGTCGAAGTAGGATTCCTTCCCGACATTGCGGCCGTTGAAGATGCTCTGAAAGGTCTCGAAGGGCTGATAGTCGCCCAGCCCGCGCCAGTCGATCTCACGGCTCAGGTCCTGTGAGCGGTTGATGAGGTGGTAGTAGCGCCTGTCGAGGTCCTCGAAGAGCCCCTCCCGCCAGAACTCCGAGAGCAGGGGTTTGTAATTCTGAAGCGCGATCAGGTTCGGGATGATAGACTCGTACGTCACGATGAAGTTTCCGTTGCGCAGGGTCCCGTCGATGGCTCCCCTGATGCACTGCTCGAAGTAGGCGATCAGATAGCGGACGTAGCCCCCGAAGATCTCGTCGCCGCCCTGGCCCCCGAGGACCACCTTGCGGTGACGGGAGGCGAGCTTGGAGACGTGATACTGGGGGAAGGAGCCCGGGCCGGCCACGGGGTAGTCCAGGTGGTAGATCACCTTTCGGATGGAGTCCGCGAAATCCCCGCTCGTCATGTCGATCTGGTGGAGCTCCATGCCGTACTTGCCGGCAATCGCGGCGGCATAGGGGCTTTCGTCATAGAGCGGCCCCAGGGCGAATCTGCCGTGAAAGGCCTTGAAGTCGCCCCCTCCTGAACAGGCCGCTGCAGCCCCGGCCACGATTCCCGAGTCGGCGCCGCCGCTGAGATAGGCGCCCACGGGGACGTCGCTCCGGAGATGGACCCGAACGGAGTCGTCGAAGAGTTCCCGAAGCCTTTCCTGGAAGTACTTCCCGGTGTGATTGAAATCGAGATCGTAGTAGACCTCCCAGTACCGCTCCGTGCGGATCGTCCCGTTCCGGACGACGAGCTTGTGGCCCGGCTGCAATTCGAGAATATCCTTGAAAAGGGTCTTTTCCTTCAGGCAGAGCTGAAACACTAAATAGTCCTTGAGGGCTTCCACGCATGTCGAGATTCCGGGCATGAAGGGAAGAAGGGCCTTGATCTCCGAGGCGAAGTACAGGGTTCCTCCCTGGACGGTGAAGTAAAGCGGCTTGATCCCGAAATGATCGCGCGCGCAGAACAGGCGCCTGTCCTTCTCATCCCAGATGGCAAAAGCGAACATGCCCCTCAGGCGGTCGACGCAGCGCTCACCCCACTTCCGGTAGGCAAGCAGGATGACCTCCGTGTCGGAGGTGGTGACAAAGTTCTCCTCGCCCAGTTCCTTTCGAAGCTCGATGTAGTTGTAGATCTCCCCGTTGAAGACAATCCAGTTCCCGGCCCGGTCCGTCATCGGCTGATCGCCGGACGTCAGATCGATAATGCTCAGGCGGACGTGCGCCAACCCGGCGGCTTTCGAGGGATGACTCCAGAACCCTTCGCCGTCGGGCCCCCTGTGCTTCTGGAGCGCATTCATGGCCCTGAGCTTCCGCTCCATCTCCGGGATGGCGACTTGTGACAGGCTGACTATTCCAGCGATCCCGCACATCGTCTATCAACTCCGGTCATGCGGTGAAAATGGAAGCTGCTCTTCATGTTCTGCCGCCGACCATGAAGGCATCCGGTTCGCGACGTCGGGTGCCCGGCGAAGACTCCCCTGCCCGCAGGAGCACCGCGCCCGCTGCATGCCCGGAGGGCATGACGGGTCGGAAACGCCGTCGGTCAAGAGCGGAAGATATCGCTCCCGCTCATTTCCTGTTGTCGGTTTCATGGCTGTCCTTCGTCGGTACCGCACCGATCACTCGTGCGGGAACGCCTGCAACAATCACATTGGCCTCTACCGGGCGTGTGACGACGGCGCCCGCCGCTACGAACGAATTGTCGCCGATGGTAATCCCTGGCATAATGATGGCGCCGGATCCGATCCAGACGTTGTTGCCGATGAGAATGTCCTTGAATACGGTTTTTCCGCAATACCGCCCGCCGTCGATCGGATGATTGCCAGATGCGATGATGACGTTGTTGGCAATCTGCCACCACTCCCCGATCGCGATCCGGCCGCCTCCCCGCGAATGGCAGCGATCCCCAAGGTGTGTAGAATTTCCGATGGAGATGGTCTTCGGCATGACGACCGATACACCGGGGTAAAAGACCACGTCCTCCCCGCAGGAGGCAAGCCGTTGCCTGTAATACTCCCCCGCGCAGTCGGCCAGGATCCGGGTGAATCCGACGGCGATCGCTCCTATGAAGGACCTGATGAAGCTCACATGCTTCCCATCAAAGGCGCTGTGCCGCGCGCGAAACGCCATTCACCGTGCGCCCGGGAGACCGCCTCCGCGGCGGACGCATTCACGGCGGCCGACGTCTTCACAGGCCCGATAAGCGAGGCTTGCACGGAACACCGGTAAATCCCCCCTCCAGGAAGAACGCGGCACGCGGTATTTATACCGTATATCGGCGAAGAATTGAAGTGATAAATCGCTTCTCTCCATCGGTGAGGAACCTGTATCCCATGAATACCAGGCTAAACGCCAGAAAGCCCGAGAAAACCATCTCGTGAGACAGTGTGAGCTGACGCGGCCACAGCGTCAGAGAGCAGAACAGGACGTAGAGGGCGCCGAACGGGAGAATCCGCCTCCATTCGTACGCAATCTGAACATAGGTCCGGCGCCTGGCTCGATACCAGGCAAGCTGGATCACCACAAGCGACAGGTTCCCCAGGACAAGCGCTGCAGCTGCACCGACCATGCCCAGCGTCGGGATCAGGACGAGATTGAAGATGACGGCGAGAGCAGCCGCTGCGCCCTGTATCGCACTTAAATACTTCACGTCTTGCGTATAGTACAGGGGCGGCAGGAGGACCATGAACAGGCCGCCGAGAGAAAACGCCGTCGCCGCCGGGCCGATCATGCGGTATGCCTCGTGAAAGGGCGGCTGTGTCATGACCAGGACCACCGGCCGGGCCGCCGCATAGAAAAGAAGGCTGATCATGCCGGCCCCGAGGATGTAGAAAGTGACGACCCTGCTGAGGATATCCCGCGCCTCCGACGGGCGATCCATGTACGACATGAAGTGGGGGTACCAGGCGCTCGAAAAAGCCGTAGCTAGGAGGTTCATGACCAGACCGAAATTGAACCCGATGACGTAGATCCCCACCTCGCCCAGCCCCCGGAATCGCTCCAGCAGGTACTGGTTTCCCTGCTGAAGGACGAAAAGAAAGAAGGACGAGGGGATCAGCGGGACGCCGAACCGCAGCAGATCGCGGGCGACGGTCCCGCTCAGGCAAAACGGTAGGCCCCGGACGGCCGGAACGGCCAGCATGGCCAGCCCGATGGAATTCGCGATGAGAATGCTCTCGACCATTCCCGCCACGCCCCGGCCGAGGACGACGACGGCGAGCACGCTCATCCCCAGGGTGAGAATCGTGATGACGAGGGAGATCGCGGCATAGAGCAACGCTCGTTTTTCGAACATGAGGTACAGCAGGAGCTGCAGGTTCAGGATCACCGTCCCCGCGGACAGGAGGGACAGCGTGACAAGACGCGCATGAGCCGGCGTCTTGAAGAGCATGCCGCTGATGTTCTGCGGAAACAGGATAGCCATCGCACCCAGGGCAAGCACGCATGCCGCCAGGATGAACAGGGACGTCCAGATGGTCTGGGCCTTTCGGAGCGGATGGCACCCCTCGAAGTAGCACAGCCCCGTCGCAGCGCCGAACCCGAGTGAGAACAGGGCCGTCGCCACGAGATTCATGACCCCGAGAATCGCCAGGATGCCATAGTCGGCCGGAGACAGGTAGGCGGTGAATACCGGCAGAAGGAGAAACCCGATGAACCGGCTGAGAGCCTGGCCTACCCCGTAGATCAGCGAATTCTTGACCAGATGGTTGAATGCGGATTTGGCCATTCCTGCCCGGTTCCTAGGCTTTCAGCAGAAAGTGTCTCTCGAGAAGAGACACGCAACGGTCCGAGACCTCTTCGTTTCCGTACAGGGCCGGATGACGCTCTATGTTCCTTCATCGTCAGGCCCGCGGTGTTTCTGGAGCGTGTTCATGGCGCCGAGTTTCCGGTCCAGGTCGGGTATGGCCTCCCTCGACAGGTGGACGATGCCCGCGATTCCGCACATGATCAGCGTTCTCCTCCCGCGTGTCGGTTAAAAAGGCCTCTCCGGCCGTTCAGCCGGAGATCGCGGTATTTCTTCACAAAGGGTTTGATCGGCTTCGTGATGAAGTCCTTTCCCGGGTAGGGGTAATACCGGAGCGCCTTGAGGAATGCCCGGAGGGCAAACCGGATCCGGCCCTTGGCAAACGCTTCCGTGACCCGCTGCGTCTCTTTGGGGCCGGTCTGCGGGCAAATGCCTTCATCGAGGAGGTGCCGGTCGAACTCTTCCACAAAATGCTTGTAACTGTATGCCCCCGAGGCGATCAGGTCACGGTGTGCGTTGCCCGTCAACCGTCGTCTAACGTCTTTGTCGCGGAACAGGCGGATCACATCGCAGAAATTGGAGAAGTCTTTCTTGAGAGGGATGTAGTGCTCCATCGGTTGCAAAATGCCGGAGTATTTTCCCTCGAAGAGGATCTGGCAGACGCCCAGGGAGGCCGCTTCGAAGTGCCGGGGGCTGATGGTCCGGTAATAAATGTTTCCTTCCCAAACGCTAAGAAGTCTACGTGAAACATCATCAAAACTCAATCCCGGATTTTCCGAAAGCAGCCGTTCGCAGCCGATTCGGACGCGGTCTTCGAGATCGAAGATGGACACCCCTGCCTCGACCCCGAGGATCCCCCTGCAGTCTGCGAGAAACGCATACCACCCCTCGCCGTAAATGCGCTCGGATTCCTCCATCCCGATATCAAGCGCGAGGTCGAGTCCGCGAGACCTCTCCAGGAAGATACGGCCAATTTCGCTCTTTTCCTGGGCTCCCCGGCCCATGGAATAGTCGAGCTGCCGTCCGCGGTATCCGATATCGATGCGCCGGGCCTCGTCCGGCTTTCCCAGTTTCCTGCCCCGCTCTATGAGATTGTCGCTCACATAGCCCGGGATGGTGTAGATCAGCGACTGGACCCCGGTATATCTCCCGTAGACCGCGTCAAACAATTCGGGCTCGACAAGCGTGTAGATGGAATCGATCCTGTAGCGATTCACGAAGCCGAACCGCTGTTGGCAAAACTGATACTCGTCCTGGAAAAAGGCAATCTTGTAGCTGCTGTCGCATTCCGAAAGGTAACGTAGGAACGAATCGCTCAACTGGAGGTGAGGCCAGTAGCCGAACAGCGAGTAGTGGAGGATGATGACCCGAAACCGCAGAGACTGCAGCGCCGGCGGGAATCCCCCAAGCGTGTTGACGGCCCACACGTTGAATTGCGAATGGGCAGCAAAAGCGTTCACATGTTCGAGTATCGTGGGCGCACTCTTCCATGGCGGGTGATTGTATATCAACAGGATTCCGTTGACGCTCTCAGCCATGCCTGTGCACTCGAATTTTGCAACCCGTTTGTATCAGGTCGGTTCATGAAAACTCCGCAGGATACCCCGTCCTGTGGACGGGGATGAATGCGGTGCGGGGGCAAGGGGGATGCAATCCCCCTCAGCGCCTGTCAAGATGCCCCGCCTTGTAGGCGGGGTAATTCACTTAATCCGTGTCGGTACGTCCTCCCGATTCTTGGCTGCCACGACGTCTGATCTTCCTGCACAAATGCAGCGTCAGGGTGCGATTCAAAGCCGGAAATCTCATGCGGCGTCGTCTTGACTCTGCGTGATGTATAGGGAGACAAAGCGTCCATGGCTTCTTCCCGCTTGGTTATGGAACGCCACTTTCAAGCAGTAAAACGCAGCGGGTTGATACATCCCCGCATCCATATAGGGTCGGACGAGAGGCTGGAGGAAGGAGGGATTTCGCAAAGTTTACGATTGTAGCCGTCTCGAATCCAGCCAGCACATTCCATCCGGTCTCCACCGTTTCGATCCATTCCGTTTCCTCGCGAAGGGTGATACAGGGGACCCCCAGCCAGTAAGCCTCCTTCTGAATGCCGCCCGAATCAGTCAGGATCAGCCGAGCCGATTGTTCGAGGACAACCATGTCTAGGTAGCCGACCGGGTCGATCAGTCGGACATTCGGTCCCGTGGCAAAACCGAATTCCTCCATGACCTTCCTTGTCCGGGGATGGACGGGAAACAGAACCGGTTCGTTGATTTCGCTGAAGGCCGTGAGAATCTGCCGGAGGCGCCGGACGTCATCGGTGTTTTCCGCTCGATGGACGGTGGCCAGCAGATAGTGCTTCTCGCGAAGGCCGAGGGTATCGAGAATGCGGGACCGGATCCGTGCGTGATCCTTTGTCAGCAGGAGGAGCTCCTGCATGATGTCCCCCACGAGATGAACTCCCGCCCGGATACCCTCGTTGGCCAAATTTTTCACGGCCGTCCCGCTCGGGCAAAACAGGAGCGTGGAGAGGTGATCCGTCAACACACGGTTGATCTCTTCGGGCATGGCCCGGTTGAAGCTGCGAAGGCCCGCCTCGACGTGGGCGATGGGTACATGCATCTTGGACGCCGCCAGGGAGCCGGCCAGTGTTGAGTTGGTGTCGCCGTAAACGAGGACCCGGTCCGGCTTGTTCGCCGTGAGGACTCCTTCGATGCCGAGGAGCATAGCCGCCGTCTGCTCGGCATGCGTTCCGGACCCGACACTCAGTTTAACATCGGGCTCGGGCATCCGCAGCTCGTCGAAGAACACGTCCGACATCGCGTAGTCGTAATGCTGTCCCGTGTGGACGAGAAGTTCCCGGTGTCCGGCGTTTCGCAAGGTCTTGCTGATCGGGGCCGCCTTGATGAACTGGGGGCGGGCTCCGACGATGGTTACGATGGTCAGAGGGGATGCCATGTCATTACGCCTCAGAGATTGTTGAAGCCGTGCGTTTGTACTTCTTCCCGCAGGCCCGGCATTTCAGGTTCTTCGGCAGGGTCTCGCCGCAGCGGCATACCCAGCCGATCCTTTTGGCCGGGTTGCCGACCATGAGCGCAAAGGCGGGCACGTCCTTCGTCAAAACGGAACCAGCCCCGACGAGGGAATACTCGCCGACGGTGATCCCGCAAACGAGAGTGGCATTGGCCCCGATCGTGGCGCCTCGTTTCACCAGCGTGGGCCGCAGTTCGTCCATTTTTCGGATTTCAGCGCGCGGGTTGAACACGTTGGTGAACACCATGGAGGGGCCGCAGAAGACCCCGTCCTCCAGGGTCACTCCCTTGTAGAGGCTTACATTGTTCTGGATCTTGCAGTCTTTCCCGATCGTGACGTCGGGGCCGAGGACAACGTTCTGGCCGATGTTGCAGTTCTCGCCAATCCGGCTGCCCTTGAGGATATGCGAGAAATGCCAGATCTTGGTGCCCGCCCCGATGTCACAGCCGTCGTCGAGAACGGCGGTCTCGTGTGCAAAGTACAGGGGGAGCGCATCGCGAGTTACAGATGCGGAATCCCGGAGCCCGATTTTCACGCCCTGATGATCCAGGGACTGCTGGCTTGCGTTGAGGACCTTGAGGACTCGAAGGCCCTCATGGCCGTCCGTGAACGGCTGAACCCGCTTCGCGACGCAGTGTAGGAAGTGCTGGCACTCGAGGCGAAGAGGTTCCTGCTCAGGGATATCGGAAACTCCTTCGGGGTCTCCCTTCGCGGGAACAGGGATGCTATCCTTCCACACGATCTCGTGGGGGTACAGAAGCAGTTTCCGCGGCCACGGGACCGTATCGTCGAAAACCGCCATTTTGCGGTCGCCGACCACGACGAGTTTCTGGTCCTTGAAGGGATGAAGCCAGGAGACGAACACGTGTGCCTTGATGCCGGAGGGGAAATTCAGGTGTGTCGTGGTCACGTCGGCAATCCTTCGGTGGAGGTAATTGCCCCCGGTTGCCTGGACGCTTTCCGGCTCCTCGCCGGTCAGCGACAGGATCATCGAGATGTCGTGCGGGGCGAACGACCAGAGGGCGTTCTCTTCTCGCCGGATCTTGCCGAGATTCAGTCGGTGCGAGTAGATGTAGTTGATCCGTCCGAGGCACCCAGTTGCAACGAGTTCCTTCAACCTTCTGAAAACCGGGTGATACTGGAGAAGATGTCCGACCATCAGTGTCAATCCTCGCTCCTCGGCGAGTCGGATCAGTTCTTTTCCTTCCCGGTCATTCAGCGCGAGCGGCTTTTCCACGAAGACGTGCTTTCCCGCCAACAGTGCCTCCCGGGTCAGCATGGCGTGCGTCTCTGCCGGCGTCGCCACGGCAACGGCATCGATGTCCAGCCGTCTGAGGATGTCCGAGTAGGAGGTGCAGACGTCTGCGTGCGGGTAGAGGGTACTGAACGACCGGATCAACTCCTCATCACTGTCGCAGATGACGCGCAAAGCGCCCAGTTCACTGAAATTGCGGATCAAGTTCTTTCCCCAGTAGCCCGCCCCAATGAGGGCGATCCGGGGGTTGTTTTCCTCTATCTTGGATGGGGTCACGATGTTCTACTCCTTGCAAGATGCGATTGCCCGCTGCCCATGAGCCCATACTACAATTAAAATTGGCGCCGGGGCAAAACATTATGCCTGTCGAATCGTCTTTAACATCAATTTGAGCTTTTCGGAGAGAAAGAAAGGATGGAACTGTATCAGTTGCTTGAGAAGATGAAACAGGCGATGGAGAATGCGATATAGATAGGTGAGTATGCGTCCGAACTTTCGGCAAAGAAACATAAACAACTTTGCCGTGATGTTGAACATGCGGATGTACGTCCGCGAACCGGTTAGATCGGTTGCGGGGATCGCATGCTGTCCCGCCGAAGAACCCATGTAGTCTCCCAGGTTCTTGTCAAATGAAGAAATGAACGCCTGATAGGAGTAGGCCCCCGACCGGAGAATGTCCTCGTAGCTGCGCTCGGCCATCTCGCGGATGAACGCCCGGTCTCGAATCTTGTCGAACACATTCTCAATGTTGCTGAAGTCCTTCTTCAAGGGAATGAAATGGACATCCGGCGTCAGGATTTTCGAGTACTCTCCTTCGAAGAGAATCAAGGCGCATCCGCAGCCGATCGATTCGAAGACCCGGGGTGAAATCTGGTTCATCCGGATCTGCCCCTCGATGTCCTTGAAAAAACGCGCCCTCACCACTTCGAATGTCGCGGACGGATGCTGCTCGCAGTACTGGCGAACCTGGTCCTCGATCTGGCCTGTGAAGTCGATGACGCTCGCCCCGCTTTCCGTGCCAAGCGTGCAGCGGCATTGCCTGAGAAATTGAACCCAACGCCTGCCGTAGATGCGATCCTCCTCCCTCGTCGAGATGTCGCATGTCAACTCCGTCTTTGCGGCGCGATGCAGGAATTCCCTGCCGATGAAGGATTTCTCCTGGTATAGGGTGCCCAGCCACCAAAACCCCTCGCCACGGCCACGGTAACCCACATCGATGGGCCGCCTGCCCTGCAGATCGAGCACCCTGTTTTCTAGGTACGAGGGGACATATCCGGTCAACGTGTTGATTTTCATCACGCCCGGGAGTTTGTCGGCCGGGTATACCTTCTCCATTTCCTGCTCCGGGAAACAGGTGTACAGGATGTTGATGCCCAACTCCTTCATCCGGTCGATGAACTCGTTGACCCTTCGGTACTCGTCCTGAATGAACTGGATCTTGACGGCCGGCGACACCCTGATCGAGTGCCGCCAACTCGGATTGAGGTAGTGATCGCCCAGTACGTAGATCGAGTAGTGGAGGATCAGGACATCGAATTTCGAGAGATTGAGCCACTCGGGTTTATTGTTTCGAACCGGGTTGACGTAGAAGATGTTGTGGCACGAGTACTTCTTGAAGCTTGTTGCATGATCGATAATCGTATTCGCCGAGCGGCGGTTGAAATCGCATAAGACAAGGATGTTGTATTTCATTCGCGAACTCACAGGTGCGGGCGGATCATGGATGATGCGCGAAGATAGAGCGGATTCTCACTTCCGGGCCCGAATGTAGATGTCCAGCCCCAGCGTCTTGCCGAGAGAAGGCAGCAATGTCTTCCGGGGGATGAAGCACAACCTCGAGATGGCAAGATCGGTACAATTTTCTTTTTCGAAGGTGACCCAAGAGTACCGACGGAGCATCCGGCGAAGCTGACCGATGGACAGGAAGACCGTTTCCGGTGCCGCCTCCCCGTCGGTGCTTGCGTCGTATGCCCTTCTCTGTTCCTCGGAGCTACGCTTTGCCGTTCTTTTGCGCAATCCCGTTTCGTCCAGGAGTGCTCCGATGGTTTCCCGCGGCCACTGCAACCACTGCCGGTAAGAAAACCGGTTATAGACCATGATGTATGCTGTTCCCCCGGGTTTCAGGATCCGGTACGCTTCGTCAATGCACCGCGCCACATCCCCCGTGTGGTGAAAACAGCCAATGGACACGAACCCGTCGAAGCTCTCTGCGGGAAACGGGCACTCGAGCATGCTCCCGCGGACCGCCATTCCCGGCACACCTGCCATGGCCAATCGGTGCCTTATCATCCTGACGGGCATCTCGGCGATATCCATTCCTACATAGGCTGCCGCCGCCTTTGCGATCTTCTGTCCCAGCGTGCCGTAACCCAGGCCAACCTCCAACACCCGTTTATCCGCCAGTTCCGTCAGAGAGACCCTCTCGAACAGGTAGGGGTATAAAGCCATGTATGCGCTGTCGAAGCGCTGCAGGGATGCCTCGCTGTGGTCCCGGATGCCGAGATATTGCGCGAATGTGCTTCCGCAGAGCTCGTTCCAGAATTCAGCATTTGCTTTGTCCAGATCCGATGCCATTCGACACTCACGTTCAATGCTGCGGGCCTGCCATCCTGCACAAGAAGGCAAGCTGGTTCAAACCTTTCGCAGCAGGGCCGAGTAGATCTCCATGAATCGTTTTGCGCCTGCCGCGGATGAATGCCATTTCAGCGCAAAGGCCCGGCTCCGCTGTCCGATCTCTTTCCTCTTGTCCGGATTACGAATAAGGTCGCGTAGCACGTACTCGACCGTATCCGGTGTGGCGCTGATCACCGGCAATTCGTCCACGTAGGCAGGGATTTCCTTTCTCATGCTCTGCAGCCACTCGGGCCGCAGGAAGCAGACACAGGGCTTGCCCAGCATCATACCCTCTCGGATGTTTGCCCCGAACCAGCCGAAGGTCAGCATGTCCACCACGATGTCGGCCTGCGCTTGGTGAAAACGCACTTCCATGCCGGGAATGTCTTTGCAGAAAATAGCGTCGACGGCCAGCCCCTCGCGCTTCAGACGATCGATGAGAGGCAGGTAGATATGAGTGCACTTGATGTTCGTACCCTCGGAATGGGTCCGCAGATCGTAGTTGCCGACGGCATGGTAGATCTTGACAGTCTCCTTTGGAAGGTTCAGCCGGTGTTCCTCCGGGATCTCAAGCTCAGGATACCACACCTCCGGATCGAGGCAGTAGAATTCCGGGACCTCGTGAACATGAGGGTCCTCGTTGTAATCGGCGCGGTTGCCGCCAAGCGTGCACTGATAATCGGCGAGTTCGTTACGAAGCTTCCCCCACGCCAGGTTTTTCTCGTCGCTGCACACTGCCGGCTCGTCCCGCCAGCGGCAGATGTCGCAAACCGGCTCCGGCTTCCAGACCCGGAATGAGGACTGGGACACGCCGTCCAAACACCCGATGTTCGTGTACACGATCTTCATCCCCAACCGCTTCAGGAGCCGGATGTCCCACCCGATCGGCATGGCTCCGAACAGGTAGGGATTGAAGAAATAGAAGTAACGCAGGCTGTTCACGCCCGTGAAATGAAGGATGTCGTAACGTCGCCAGATTTCCTTCAGTATAGCCAGCTCTCTCGGCTGTTTCGGGCGCACCGACCGAAGGTAGAGTGGGAGGAGTGCGCGCAGGCATGTCTTGCCCGCGTGTCCTTTCAGAAGGTTTCGGATCACGGCCGCGAGTGCCGCTTTCCATGTCGGCCCCGTTGTCCGGTGTCTCATTGGAGAGGGCTCGCTCCGGGAAGCTTCCTTCAGCAGGGGTTCCAGAAAGTCCGAGATGTGTTTTCCGTACTTTCCATCCCACAGCAGATATTCCTCGAGATACGCGTCGCACCCGTGGAGGTAGTGCTTTGCCCCCTCGGCGGAACAGACGAGCAGATCGGCCTTCCAGCCCCGTTTCCGAAGCTCCCGGGACAGATACCAGTTGTTGTAATAAGAGGTGCCGATGAACAGCACGCGGCCTTTCGCCGGTGCGGGTCGGTTTCTGCGGCCAGGGAGGGTCATAGTTTCATCTCGAAGTAGCCTTTGAGGGATCGGAAATACCTCAGACCGAAGACCATAAGGAGCATGGCCAGCCCGACCAGGTATGCCAGCCCCCTCCAGTCCGGAAGCCGGTGGCTGAGCAGGATGTCGCTGTAGGGGCGCACCATCTGGTACAGCGGGTTCCAGAAGGTCAATTTCTGAATGGCTGCCGGCATGGCCTCGATGGGATAGAAGATAGGGGTAAAGAACAGCAGCAGCATCGTAAGTGTCGGCAGGATGTGGGCAATGTCGCGAATGAACACCGTGGTGGCGCTGAGGAAAAGGGCCGCGCCGGCCAGAAACGCGAACTGGACGCACACCACAGGCACCAGGGCAACGGCATGCCAGGTGAGCCCCCTGCCGTCCACGAGCAGCAGCACCACCAGAAACAGCATGCCGACGGCAAACGGAACCGCCGCCGTCAGCACCGCCGCCACCGGGATCGTCTCGCTCTTGAACACGATGTTCTTTACCAGCGAGGCGCTGCCGACGACGGAGTTCGCCGACTCGTTCAAGGCTTCAGAGAAGGCGAGGTAGGGGACGAATCCGCTGATCATCCAGATGGTGTAGGCCAACGTGGTGTCGGCGCCGGGGATTTTCGACTTCAGCACGAATCCGAAGACAAAGGTATAGGTGCCCAGCAGTAGAAGGGGGTGAAGGATTGCCCAGACGGCCCCCAGGGCCGAGCCCATGTAGCGGTCCCGGATCCTCATCCGGAACAGGTTGAGAATCAGCCGGACATCTTCCACGTTGAATCCCAACAGCATCACGTTATCCCGTTTCCTTCAGTTGGGAGGTCCTTGAGCCGCGACGCATGGAGGATCGGAGAGACGTACGCCGGCCGATCGGAGATATCCCCATGGCGCTCGACTTTCATGACGGTGCTTCCGGCAGCCAGAAGCGCCAGCTCAGGAGGCCGATCCCGGTCGAGAAACTCGGCGAGCACCTCGTAACTCTGCTCCCCGAGCGCCAATTCTCCCAGCGAGGCTTCAACGACGGCTTCTCCTTCCATGGGACCCAGCGAAAGTCCGTCCCGGCTGGCCAGGTTCTGCAGGATGGTGATCCCGTCAAGACGTCTGACGGAGAGCCGCACATCGGGCCGCTCGATGCGGCCGACCGCATGGACGCACAGGTGAAACAGCACGGGCTCCCCGGACTCGAAGATCATTCGAGAGTCTCCCCGGCTGTCCCGAAGCTCGAATCGGTCAATGCGGAGCCGGGAGTCCACGGACTGCCTCCTCATGATGTTTTGGAACCGCTCCCGGATCCTTTTCTCCTCGTATTCCCGGAGATGTTCCCGGTACGCTTCCGTAACCTTTGCCGAAGGGCCGTCCATGATGATCCTGCCCTGCTCCATCCAGAGACATCGGTCGCACATGGCCACCGCAGAGGCCATCGCGTGCGTGACCAGGATGAGGATTTCGCCCTGGGAGCTGATCTCCTTCATCTTACCCGCCGCCTTGGAGCTGAACTGGGCGTCTCCTGCCGACAGGGCCTCGTCGACGATCAGAATATTCGGCTTGATGAAGATGATCATCGCAAAGGCAAGCCGGGCTTTCATTCCCGTTGAATACGTCCGGACCGGATAGTCGATGGACGGACCCAGTTCCGAAAACTCGATGATGTCCTTGAGGACGGCGTCCACCTGCCTTCGGGACTTGCCGTTCAACTCGCCGTCGATGTAGATGTTCTCTCTTCCGGAGAACTCCTCTCGCAGCCCGACGCCGAGCGTCATGATGCAGTTGACATGTCCCTCGACATCCACCGTTCCGGAGGTTGCCTTCGCCAGGCCGGCGATGAGTTGCAGCAGCGTTGTCTTGCCCGCCCCGTTCCGCCCGATGACGGCGACACGCTCTCCCGCAGCGATCTCGAGGCTGACTCGGTCGACGGCAACGAACCGACCGTTCGTGACGGGAAACTCCTTGCAGACCCTGTTCAGACGGACGTGCATCGGCGATCCTTCAGCGAACGCTCCAGCAGAGGGGGTGATGGAAAACGGCATGATCCCCGAATTGCACGGTCTCCTCATTGACCATCCGGATGCTGGCACCGGTGGTCCAGGAGATCTGGTCGTAAATTTCCTCAAAAGCCCCTCTCCGGTTGGCGCGGGGCCTGGTCAGGAACAAGGAGAGGTAACACTCAGGGTACGACACGGGGAACTCGGGGAATTCGACCGTGATTTCATGCGTGCCCTTCCCGCCGCGGATCACCTTGTCGTTTCCGAGAAGCGCGATCATGGACAATTTGGGGATCTCGACGGCCACGCCCAGACAGAAGTCGTCCTCGATCGCGGACTCTACATCGAAACGGATCTGCAGCGGATCTCCGCACCGGTACGACAGCACCCGGGAGGCAAGCCGTTCCTTGTTCAAAAAGAAAACCTGCCGCGTGGCTTCCGGAATCACCGGCTTGAGATAACGGCGTATCGCCTCCAGCGGACTTCCGTCGAACTCCACACGCCCCTCATGGAGCACCAGTATCCGGGAGCACAGGCGGATGGCATTGAACCAGTCGTGGGTGGCGAGGATGCCCGAGGATCCGCGAGAGAGCATGTTGACCAGCCGCTTGAACGATTTGCCTTGGAAATACTCGTCTCCGACGGAGAGGATTTCGTCGATCAGGACGACGCGGCCCGGCACCGCCGTAACGACGGCGAAGTACAGGCGGGCAAGCATGCCCGAGGAATACGTCAGGAGCGGCTCATCGAAATATCCCTCCAGCTCGGCGAACTCCCGGACGTCCTCGATCAAGTCCTTTCGCTTTGCCTTCGGGATATCCCTGAAAGAGAAATAGAAATCGCTGAATGCTCTGCCCGTGAGATGCTGGTTTCCAAGAATCCCCATCTCAAAAATGGCGGTGGGGTTCCCGTGGATGAATACAGTCCCCCCGTCGGCCTCATAGATGCCTCCGGCCACCCGCAGAAGCGTGCTCTTTCCCGCTCCGTTTCGTCCCAGAACTCCCAGGAGTTGTCCCGGCTGCACCGCGAACGAGATGCCGCTGAGTGCCCGCACACGGGGGCAGTCGCACGGCAAACCCAACAGGTTCTTCATGACATCCCCAAACTGCCCGATCAGGAAATCCTTGTGTACCCGGGAAAAACGAATGTCCGCGCGGTCCGCTGCGGCATCCGCCGGATCGGCAGAAAGGGGCATTGGTATTCGAGAACGAAACAAATCGGGCTGCCTCACTGTTTGCACCGCTACGATGGGACTCTGTCGACGGGGCCAAGCTCCTATTAGAGGCCCAGCAGTCGTCTGACGCCGGAGAATCCGCAATTCATCAGGGCGTCGATAATCGACAATCCTGGAACGAACTCCGTGCTGCTCGCCTGCGGGTATTGAGGGTGCGTGAAATTCTGATAGATCAGCTGCAAGCCGGCCACGGGAAACTTTTCGTCATCCTGGTAGGCCGCGCCCCCTCCGCACAGGTAGGCGGTTCCCCCGCACGCCCGGACCATCGAAATCAAAAGGTCCGTGGATTGACCCTGCGTGGTCAGTGAGGACCCGAGAATGAGCTTCCCCGTGTTCAGGCCGAGATGCTTCGCAAGCGCCGTGATCGAGGCGATGTTGTATTCCGCCAGACTTGGCGTCGGGTTCTCCGCGAGCGGAAGGATTACGGGGAACACCTCCCCGTAACAGGGGGAACTCTTGTAGTTCATTTCAATCGTCTTGAGCAGCTTGTCCCGCCAAGGGGTTCTGTTGTCAATCTTCATGGCGGAGATCGGCAAGACCCCGTGGTAGGCCCGGTTGACGGGCACCGTAGCCCAGTGTCCGCCGCCGCCGACAAGAAGTTTGACCCGATTGACCCAGTTGCCACCCTTCTTGGGAAATTGGGCATTATCCATGAAAATGAACAGATCGGAACGTACAATCTTGTCGAAATAACCGAGCCACGGAAAGAAATTGGGTTGGTGGATGGCGACGAGAGTCATGATCGTGGTCCCCGCTTGACCGTCCCGGTCTTCTCATCGGTTCCTGCGCGCCGGAACCGCCCGCTACGCGTTCCGGCATGCGCATTCGGGCCGACGGCCGTCAACGAAAACCTTTTCTTCGGGATGCCCATGACGAGCAGGTCCACGTAGGAGCCGTCAATATGGGCTGCCTGCTTCAGTCGGCCCTCCTTCCTGAACCCGGAGCATTCGTACATCCGGATGGCCGCCGTGTTGCCCGCGAAAACGAAGACGTGGACTTTGTTGAGGTTGAGGTCCGAAAACGCGTGCCTCAGCAGCAGTCCCACCGCTTCCGTCCCGTACCCCCTCCCGCGCTGCCGGACGTCTCCGATGCGGATCTGGAGAAAAGCCGTTCGGTGTATGACATGAATGTCATGCAGCTGACACGAGCCGATCAGTTTCATTCCCCTCCGCAATCGGATACCGAGCAGGACGACGTCTTTTCGCTTTCGGATCGACTCGTACCACTCCCGATGATCGTTCTCGCTCACGACCCGGTAGGGCGCGTTGAAGAGAACCTGCTCCCGATCGTTGATCCATTGAAACAGGATCGGAAGATCGGCTTTCAACAAGGGGGATAAGTACAAGGATTTTGAGCTCAGCATCTTCCTCGGCCTTTCCTGCCGCGCAGAAAACGGGTTTCATCTTCGAGATATGCCGAAAGGGGATAAATCGTGAAAACATTTCTATGGCTAATCCTATTCCCAGTCAACATCCTGTCTCCCGTGCTCTCTCAGTATGGCTTCGTACCATCGCCGAGTGCTGTCGGCGCGGCCTTGGATGCACCGTCGAACACGCTCCTTCGGAGACATGACCCTGTCCTGCCACATTTCAGGATGCGTCAGAACCTGGAGACAATATTCCTCAGCATCTTGCAGGACATTTTCGAGTCGTTTGAACCTCCAGTATCCATTGGAGTCGGAGCAATACCCGACGCGCCTGCGGAAAAAATCAGCCGTGGCGTTGACGAGCCCGGCGTATTGATAGCGCTTGCAGGCCATGGCAAACGGGGTGGAAATATGGAAACTGAAAACTCGGACGTCGACGTTGAAAAGATTTTCTAGAATCTTTCTCTCGACTGTTAATTTTCTTCTCAGCTCCTCTTCGCAGGTCAAGTCATAATACTGCGGGTCGAAATGCAGACCGATGAAATGACCTCGGGCGATGATGTCCCTGATACAGTCTGTCACATCTTTTTCCAGGAGGTTGTAGAAGGTGCTGTGCAGCAACAGAAAATAGGTCGTGCGGATTCCTTCTTCGCTTTCAATAATCGATATTTTTCTTGCGGATTGGGGGGAGAAGTCGACGTCATGGCGCCATAGTATGAAACGCTCCGATTCGCAAAAGGTGCGGAACCCCCGATCGACGTAAGTGCTTTTCGCCAACTTGAGCAGACGACGATAATTTCTTCGAGTAAAATCAGAGAAATGGTATTTCACGGCATTTTTCATGAGCACCGCTATTTGGATAAACGGTAAAACAGATTTCGCCGCCACCGGTCTACCGGAAACGCAAGATGATTCTCTACGGACAATCCGGCCTCCACAGCATATGCCGCGAAAGACTGTGCGTTCAGCCTCTTGTAATGGAACGGGTCGTCCGCTCCTTGCGGGACGAACAATTTCTCATACCACTTGTGCGATCGAGAGGGCTTGGGTGCGTTTCTGTCTTTTTCTCCTATCCACACGCAAATCGTCCCCTCATTCTTGACGACACGCTTTGCCTCCAGAAGGGCAGCCAGAGGATCAATGAAGTGGTCAAGGGCGGTGGCGAAAATCACCTGGTCAAATAAATCCGCGCGGAAAGGCAAATATTCCCCTAATCCCTGCACGAAAGAGAATATTCTCGGTTGTATTCCGACAAGCGGATCAATCCCTACAAAGTGCACATCCGGCCGTTTGCAGTAGCGAATATGCGATGGTGCCTTTTGGGGACCGACGCCGACATCGAGCACAATTCCGCTAAAATGGCAAAACGTGGAGAATTCGTCAAAGTCCTGCCTTTTTCCGACGCCGAGATTGTTCCTCGGGTCCGCCCGATACGAGACAACACTGTTCTGCTGGAGGATTTCCCACGTCTTCCACTCCTGCCTCTGCAGGTCGCGCAGATCCTTTGGGATGAAGTTCCAGAAGCCGTAGGTTTGGTTTCGTTCATAGGAGCCGGCAGGCGATACGAGACATGCGCCCTTCAGAGTCAAGGGTTTCTTGAGAACCGGACATACAAACCAATCAAGGGGAATGACAAGATCCCTGCGGCCCATCATAGGAATCACGACGATGAGATGATTTTTTTCAAACCCTCCGCCATGGAAACGGATGGCGTGTACATGAGCGCCGCGCACACTTTTTTGTTGCTGCCCATGAGAAAGCGGGGAGGCTCTTCGCTCTGCCTCAAGATCGGCTTCCTGGAAAGATATGAAGCGATCATGTGTGTCATCTCACCCATGTTTATAATCTCATTCCCTGCAAGGTTGAAAACGCCTTGAATCCTTCGGCTAAGGTCTAGCATTTTCTCGAGCAGGGAGAGGCAGTCCGATATATAGAGCGGAGTCATGGTGATTCCAATGTTATCCGCCAGCGTAATCACTCGTCCCGTGTAAATACGATCAATCAGATCTGCTATGAGCATGTTTTTCTGCCGCGGCCCATAAACGCCGAACAGTCTGAGAATGACAGGATCAAAATACCTTCCGTATTGTTTCGCGAGGAATTCAGCACTCAATTTCGAGGCAGCGTACATGGATGAAGGTTCGCACTCATCAGATTCCTCGAGTAATTTATCGGCAGGCTTGTAGACATTGCCCGTTGAGGCAAGCAGAAATCTCTGTACAGCATTTTGACGGCACCACTCCAGCAGTTGAAGAGTTGAGACGACGTTGACTCGGAGCATGTCTCCGGCCCCGCCGGGAAAATCGCGATGATGTCTTGACTGTGCCAAGTGGATCACGACATCCACCGGGCTGGGTAATTTCTCCGTCCATTTCTCTTTGGTCAAATCGCGGAGAACAGGAATAAGGTTCTTTTTCTCTTCGGAAACTTGCGACCGGCTGAGTGCATAAACGACTGCGTCTCTGCGTTCTGACAATTTTTCGGCGAGATGCCGTCCTATAAAACCGGATGCGCCTGTCACGAGTATTTTCATGAGGAAATGTCTGCCGCTTTAAAAAGCTAATGGATGGAATAGGCTCTGAGCCACCATTCGAAATTGAGAAGTGACCAGATCAGCAATCGTCTGTTTTCCGTGCCCGTGAGATGCTCGTTCACGAGTGCCTGTACGGCATCTCGATCCAGGTAGCAGTATATTTTTGCATGCGGATCAAACAGTCGCTTCTGCACAAAATCCAGGCTTTCTCCTTTGAACCACGAGGCGTCGGGTGCGGAAAACCCCTGTTTGGCTGCCCGGGTGACGGAAGACGGGACGTACTTCTCCATGACCTTGCGAAGGATCAACTTTCCGTCCTTTGTCTTTTCATAGTATCGATGTGTTTTCAAACCCGGTTCGTTTTCGTTCAAGCGAACGACCTCGCCCAGATTACCGAGCTTCAGGTGCACCGGGATCCTGACGGCCAGGTCCACAAGATCGTTGTCCAGGAACGGAACACGCTCCTCTAGGCCGTGCGCCATGCTCAGCTTATCGCCCACCGTCAGGAGGCCGTGCAGGAAGGTCTTCGCCTCAAAGTAGAGGGAGTGATTGACGTAGTCTTCCGGTCGAGTGAGTGTCCGATCGTGCTTCTTGAAGACGCTTCGGAAGATGTCCCGGGTCCAGACATGCTTGACTTCGTTCCACACGGGTTGAAACACGGAGTAGATCTGCCGGTTCGGGATTAGGCGCTGCCAGTAAAGGTAATACTTGTCGACATATTGTTCGAAATCGTCGTTGGTCACAGCACGGTAGTACCTCCACGGGTAGCCGCCGAACAGTTCATCGCCGCCTGTCCCGCTCAGCACGACCTTCACAAACTTACTGGCGAGCTGCGCAACGTAGAAGTTCGGGTAGCTTTGTCCCACCCGGGGTTCCTCCAGGTGCCAGGCGAACCGGGGAAGAACACGCTCCATGTCCCCCGCCTTCAGGACCATCTCGTAATGTTCCGTCTTGAACAGGTAGGACATGTGTTCGGATTTCTCCCGCTCGTCAAAACCCATCTCCAGACCGGATGCAGAGTGCAGATCGAACCCGCACGTAAACGTCCGGATATAGGGAATCTGGGATGCCGCGACCGCCGTGATCGACCCCGAATCCATGCCTCCGCTCAGGTAGGCACCGACGTCGACATCGCTGACCAACTGCCTCGTGACGGCCTGCCGGAATAGGTGATCCAATTCCTCGACATACTCTTGCTCGGAAAGAGGAGCCTCCGGCTCACGGAAATCGAAATCCCAGAATTGCTTGAACTGAAGCCGACGCTCACCCGCCTGGATGGACAGCGAGGCATGGTTCCCCGGGGGAACGAGACGAATTCCCTTCAGCAGGGTCTTGTCGGTGAAAATGTTCTGGAAAGTGAAATATTCCAGGACGGCTTCGAGGTCCACGTCCCTCCGGACATCGGGGTGTGTAAGGATTGCTTTCTGTTCCGATGCAAAGATGAGGGAATCTCCCGTCAGGGTGTAATACAGAGGTTTGATACCGTAGCGGTCCCTCGCAAGGAAGAGCTCTCGTCGGGATCGATCCCATACGGCAAAGGCGAACATGCCATTCAGCCTCTCCACGCATGCTTCACGCCAGCAACTGAAGGCATGGAGCAGGACTTCCGTATCGGAACGCGAGACGAACCGGCAACCAGCTTGTTCAAGTTCCTTCCGCAGCTCACGGAAATTGTAGATCTCTCCGTTGTAGGTTATGGCAAACTGGCCATCCGGGGTGACCATGGGTTGCTGTCCCGCAGGCGAAAGATCGATAACGGCGAGGCGACGATGGCCCAGGCCGACACAGCCATCCGTGTAGCACCCCTCGCCATCCGGTCCCCGATGAGCCATCGCGTCGGTCATTTTCCGCAGGAGGGCCGGGGCGACGGGTTGACCGTTCAATTGTAAGATGCCTGCAATCCCGCACATTATGACAAGCCTTGCAACTAAAGCTGCCCGCGTTTCTGCTTGACGGCTTCAATGTGCATTTTCCGCCACTCGATGAGCCTCAAAAGCCCTTCTTCCAATCCGATTTTCCAGAAAAAGCCAAGGTCTCGTTCTGCTGCGGCCGTGTCCCCCACCCGGTTGGATACGAACGTCTGCCCGGCAGGTTCGTAACGAATGGGCAGGGTTGAACCGGTCAGCTTGAGCAGCAACTCGGCCAATTCCCGGATGGAAGTCTTGATTCCCCTTCCGATGTTGTAAAACCCGATGGGGACCGTGCTCTTCAACGCGCACACGTTCGCCCGGGCCACGTCTTCTACGTCGATGAAATCGTACGCCTGACTGCCGTCGCCGAAGACAACCGGGGAGATCCCATGCTCGATGTTATCCAGGATTTTCATAATCACGGCGACGTACGTACCCCGGTAGTCCTGGCGCGGTCCGTAGACGTTCATGTACCGCAATCCCACTCCGTTTACGCCGTAACGCCTGTGAAACGCCTTCATCATCTGCTCCCCGGCGATTTTGGTCGCGCCGTAGAAGGTCCAGTTGTTGTAGGGATGATCCTCCGTCATGGGCTCTTCCAGGGCATCGCCGTACACGGAAGCCGATGACGAGTACACAAGGCGCCGGATGTTGTTGGCCACACAGCCTTCCAGCACGTTGAACGTACCGCGGATGTTCACATCGAACGCGGCACGGGGGTACTCGTAACACTGCAGCAGCCACAGAGCCGCCAGGTGAACGACGGCATCCATTCCCTTCATGGCAGCATGCAGGATGTCCGTCTGCAGGATGTCCCCTCCGGCATCGAAAAGCTTGCATCGGGGATTGCGCAGGGCAATCTGGATGTTTTCATGGGTCCCTCTGCAGAAATTGTCGAAGATCAGGACCTCCTTCACGTCCTCCCGAAGCAGCGCCTCGACCACGTGGGACCCGATCAATCCGGCCCCTCCGATTACCAGTATCCGTGCATTTCGCAAATCCATGATGTTCTCCCTGTCGGTGCCGCGAATCCGATGATGGGACATCGTCTCCAAGTCCGGGTGTCTCCGAGGGGGCTGATCTCATGTCGCGGATCTTAGGTTCTACACCGAGATCGTCGACAGCCTGTTTCAACCGGCTGATTTCAGATTATAACCGCTCGCATTCCGCCATCTTTATCTTCAGAAATCGATGGTCATCTTGCTTGGACAAGACCTTTGCGCATGAGCGCATTCGATAAGACATTGACCTTCGATGATCATGTGGGGTTATCCACGATGCAATTTCACTGTAACGAGGAACAGGGGGATGTCCGAACTGTCCGAAGTCTGCTTACAGAAGGGAACAACTGTGCCCGATGCAAAGGAAGTAGGAAAGACCGACGGCCACGATGCACAGAACACGGTGGCGGTTGCCAATCAATCTTCTGCCGCGTCTCTCAGCGCCGCGATAATCCGGTCCTGATCCCCCTCACTGAGATAAGGATGCATGGGGAGGCTGAAGATGCGCCTTGCGCAGTCCTCGCTGACGGGGAAGTCCCCCGCCCGGTATCCCAGGAAGGAGAACGCCCCCTGGAGATGCAATGGCCGTGGATAATAGATGACCGTGGGGATCCCGGCTGCCTGCATCTTGTTCATGATCGAGTCCCGGTGTTTTTCATCCCGCGCCATCAGCGAGTACTGGGCCCAGACGCTCCGGTAGCCGGCGGGGATTTCGGGAGTCACGAGACCCGGACAGTCCCGCAAACGTGTATTGTATCGGGTTGCCACGTCCTGGCGGAGCCGCACTTCCTCCTCGAAGAGGCTCAACTTCGCTAAGAGAATCGCCGCCTGGATCGTGTCGAGGCGCCCATTGATGCCGATGCGGATGTTCTCGTACTTGTGGCTTCCCTTGCCGTGCAGGCGGATGGAGCGCATGATCTCCGCCAGATTATCGTCGGAGCAGAAACACATCCCCCCGTCGCCGTAACATCCCAGCGGCTTTGCCGGGAAAAAAGACGTGCAGGCGATGTCGCCGAAGCTACAGGATTTCCGTCCCTGGAATTCTGCGCCGAAGGACTGTGCCGCATCCTCAATCAGGAAAAGGCCGTGGCGCTTCGCGATGTCATGAAGGCGCCCGTATTCGGCAAGCAGGCCGAAGAGGTCCACGGCAATGATGCCGCGGGCGCGAAGCGAGGCCGCACCGGCGGGAGCGGGAAGGGGGTAGGTTGCTCTGTCTCCCCGTCTCAACGCGGCAAACGCCCGCTCGAGGTGGCCCGGGTCGATGTTGAAGGTTTTCGGATCAATGTCGATGTAGACCGGCGTTGCCCCCAGGAGGCTGATGACCTCGGCTGTTGCGATGAAGGTGAACGGCGTGGTCAATACGGCATCTCCGGGGCCGACACCGTAGGCCATAAGGGCCATGAGAAGTGCGTCCGTTCCTGAAGCACAGGCAATCGCATGCTTGCCACCCGCGTAGCGGAGGAGTTCCTTTTCGAGCAGTGCAATCTCGGGCCCCATAATGTACTGCCCGTGATCCAAGACGGCCTTGATGTTTTGATCGATTATATTTCTGATCTGTCGCTGCTGGGCGGCAAGGTCTATGAAATCCATTTGCAACCTCCGATTTAAGATAAAGCTCCGCTCCGTCGATTCCCTTATCGAGCATGATGAACGTCGTCTGCCATACGTGAAGAACCCCTTCGGAACTCCGAAGGGGCTGTAAATGCTTCATTTATTTCATAAAAAGACTATCCCGTCAGGGCATAGTAAGTCAAGAAGAAAATTATCGGACGATGCAGGGTGTGATGGGGCTTAGCTTATTGAAATCATTGGCGAATTTTATCTGAGCAGGGCTGCGGCACGGATCGACGCCCTTCGGGGTCCTTGCCGATAACCTGCCATGCTGTCGTGGCCTGATTTCTCTTCTGTTCTGGCATGATTTCCGCAAGTTTATGCAATTGCAAGGTCCGCCATGCCCTGGCAGGCCAATAAGGTCCAAGCCTTATTTCGGAGAGCTTGAGTATATCGTTATCGGAACGGGATGTCGTACATTTTTAAAATGGATCTTTCCGTCATCATTATCAACAGCAGCACGGAAGATTATCTCCGTGCCTGCCTCCGGTCCGTGTTCACAACGGTGAAGGGGCTCGATTTCGAGGTCATCGTCGTCGACAATGCGTCGAATGATGGCAGCATGGCGATGATGAAGGTCGAGTTCCCGCACATCCGGCGCATCGAGAACTACGAGAACCGGGGATTCGCTGTGGCGGGAAACCAGGGCTTTCGGGTCATGAAGGGCCGTTATGCGCTGCTGTTGCACGCGGATACGGTTTTGACCGAGGGGGCCGTTCGGGAACTCTTCATGTTCATGGACGAGCACCCCGAGGCCGTCATCGCCTGTGGGCAGCTGCTTGACGCCGACGGGACGAAGCAGACCTCCTTTGAACGGTTTCCAGCGTTCTCGGCTTTGCTTATGGACCGTTCCCCGAAGGAACCGCTGTTTTCGCCTCGGCGCCCGGACCCGGGCGGGGCGAGCCCTCTGCCGATCGAAGTGGATGCCTGCGCCGGGGCCTGCCTGATCGTTCGAAAAAGCGCCATTGACGGCGTGGGAGGCCTCGATGAACGCTACGGGTATCACTACGCGATCATGGATTGGGCCCGGACGATGAAGCGGGCGGGCGGCATCCGTTATTGCGTGCCTGTAGCTCGGATCCATCACCACAGGGGCAGAAGCCGCCGCGGCGGAATCCGTTATCGGATGCAGGAGTTTCGCTCCCGCTATCTCTACATCATGAAATGGGAGAGCTCGGTGTATTTCACACTCGCGGCTGTCGTCATTGTGATACGGCTGATTCTGCGGTGGGTTTTCACGGGGGCGGGCGTGGCGCTGAGCCTCGGCCTGAACCGGCCGCTGCGGGACACGTGGGCGGTGAACACGAAACTCCTCGCATGGCATCTGCGAGGGTGTCCCTGATTATCCGGTTCGCAGAGAACCGTTTCCGTCAGTCCAGTTTTTTCGCCTCGTCGATGAGCATGATGGGGATGTCATCGCGAATTTCGTAGAGAAGCCGGCAACGATCGCAGATCAGACCGTCCTGGGCTTCGGTGAGGCGAAGGTCCCCCTTGCACTTGGGGCAGGCGAGGATGTCGAGAAGATCCTTGCTGATGGCCATTGGTCCTCCTGTCAGTAGGAAATCATGAACCCAATCGTGCCCATGTAGGTGTCGATGCCGTTGTTCGGATCGCGGAAGTTCGCGTTCGAGACGTGCCGCAGCCGAAACCCCAGATCGAGAGCCGCGCCGGGCATGATGGCGTAATTGACACCGACACCGATGGCATCGACAAAGTTGAACCCGTTGACCTGATCCACGGTCGTAACGGTGATGTAGAGAATCCCGAGGGAGACAAGTCCATACAGGGACAGCACGTCGTTCACCGGGTATCGGTACTTCATGCCGAACGCCACGCCGCCTTCGACGTCGCAATCCTTGCCTGTGACGAAGTTGAACTGCGGTTCCATGAACGCCGTGAGGATGCCGCGGTGCTCCCGAAGAGAAGGGAACCATCGCTTCGTGTCCGTGCCCAGGTGCACGATCAGGGGCACAGGAAGGTAATTTCCCTCCGTCACCGTCCCGTATCCGATTCCCGTGATGAAGCCCGCCTCGGTGAAGAAGCCGTCCTTGGAGAGCCACGGAGAGGGCTTCTCGTCGGCGGAGAAGGCCGCTGCCGTCGGAAAGAGCAGGAAAACCCATGCAAGAACGACTGCGAGACAGCGGACACGAGGTAGTTTCAGGTTGATCATGACACCCCTTTGGTTCTTCCTTCCTGCTCCGGTAGAGCTGCAAATCTGACGGGCCGCCGTTTCAGTGCCGATCCGGCTTTTGTTGAACCCTGTCTCTTACGGCGAGGAACACCTCGTCGACGCCGATCGCGTTCATGCACTCGAGCGTTTCGCACTTCTTCCGGAAGCAGGGGCTGCAGGCCATGCCCCTGCGGATGACGGCATGCCCCTCGCCGTAGGGCCCTGTCCGCTCCGGCGAGGTGGGGCCGAAAAGGGCCACGACAGGGGTTCCCACAGCCGCAGCCAGGTGCATGGGGCCCGAGTCGGTCGTTAGAAGGAGCGAAGCCTGCCGGTACAGTGCCGCCAGCTCTCGCAGCGACGTCTCCCCCGCAACCGAGGCCGACGGGGCCTTCATGAGCGAGCGGATACGCGCGATGGGCCCCTCGGGGCTCTCGCCCGTGAAGACAACGGGAAGGCCGAGCTCGTTTGCGATGCGGTCGCAGACAGCGGCGAATTTCGCCTCGTCCCAGAGCTTCGTCTCCCAGTAGGCGACAGGGCTTACTGCCACGAAACCCTTCGACGTGTCAACCGGTATTGCGGACAGACGCGCCTCAACGCGCTCGAAATGGGCTTCCTGCAGGGCGATGGGGAACTCGGGGTTCGACGTGTCGCAGCCGAGATGGCGCGAGAAATCGAGGTACCGGTCCACGGCGTGCTTGTTCATGTCCTCGGGGATCTTCTCGTTGAGGAAGAACCCGCTCCCTTCCTGGAGGCTGTCGTAGCCGAGACGGCGCCTGCCCCGGCTCAGGAAGACAAGGACGGCACTCTTGAAGAGGCCGTGAAAGTCGATGACGAGATCGTACGGGCGGTCCCGCAGCGCGCGGACAAAGCCACGGATATCTCGTAGCGCCGCCCCGCGGTCCCGGCCTTCGCGGAGGTCCTGCACCCATCGCTTGCGCTGCGACACGAGCACCCGGTCTAGCATCGGATGGTCAGTCAGCAGATCCGAGGCCGCCTCCTCGACCACCCAGCTGATGTGGGCCTGCGGGTAGCAGCGTCGCAGGGCCGCGAGCGATGGCAGCGTGTGGATCACGTCCCCGATAGCACTGAGTTTGACGATCAGGATGTTCATCCCTTCCGGTCCTTCAGGATCCACTGCACGGCCTCGAGGATGTCTTCGGCGATGTAGGCGGGCATGTCCGTGCGGACGATATTCATGCCGTAGCCCGTCCGGACCAGGATACCCTTGACCCCGAGTTTCTTTCCTGTTTCGATGTCCTTCAGCATGTCGCCGATCATGTACGAGCGGGAAAGGTCGATGTTGAACTCCGCCGCGGCCCGCAGCAGCATCCCCGGCTTGGGTTTGCGGCAGCTGCATTCCTGCTTGTAGATGCCGTTGCCGTAAACGGGATGGTGGGGGCAGACGTAGAAGCCGTCGATGCGGGCCCCTCCGACCGCGAGCAATTCGTTGATCCGGTCGTGGACGCGGCAGACGAAGTCCTCCGTGAAGTAGCCCCGCGCGATCCCGGACTGGTTGGTCACGACGACGGCCTTCATCCCCGCCGCGTTGATCAGGCGCACCGCCTCGACGGTCTGCGGGAAGAGCCGGAGCTGATCCATGCGGCTCAGGTAGTTGACCTCCTCGTTGAGGGTTCCGTCGCGATCCAGGAAGACGGCGCCTTGTTTTTTGTCCATGTCAGCCTCAGCGGTATCCGACCCCGGCCAGCAGCCGAAGCGATTCATCGACGACCTCATCGACCGTGACAAGGTCCATGCACCGGAAATCGGTGGGGCACTCCTGCTTGAGGCAGGGGCTGCAATCCACGGGCTTGCGGATGAGCGATATCCGCTCCCCGAGGGGATAGGTCGTCTTCGGGTTGGTGGATCCGAAAATGGCCACCGTGGGCACTCCGAGGGCCCCTGCGACGTGCATGAGCCCCGAGTCGTTCGTGACGAAGAGATCGCAGCGGGCGATCAGCGCGATGGCGTCGCTCAGGTTCGTCCGGCCTGCAATGTCTACGAGGGGCGTCTTTGCGGCGGACTGCACCGCATCCGTGCTCGCCCGGTCCCCGTCGCTTCCGAAGAGCAGGATCGGGCAAGCGTGGCGTTGGGCGAGGCGGTCGGCCACGGCGGCAAACCGGTCCGCGAACCAGCGCTTGGCCGGGCCGTAGGCGGCGCCGGGGGCCATGCCGACGATCGGGCGGCGCCCGGCGATGCCGAACCGCACGAGGTGCTGCTCCGCCGCGATCCTCTGCGCTTCCGTCGGGGCCAGGGCAAGGGGTGCGCGGGATGGCGTGAATCCCAGCGCCTCGAGCATCTCGACGTAGTACAGCGACTGGTGCACGG
>Ga0116174_10000863_pt1 | contig 29175 bp, 18 predicted proteins | sample AD_UKC087_MetaG_FD_89801 | JGI IMG/M metagenome (GOLD analysis project Ga0116174, IMG submission 89801) | Active sludge microbial communities of municipal wastewater-treating anaerobic digesters from USA - AD_UKC087_MetaG | ecosystem: Engineered > Bioreactor > Anaerobic > Digestate | place: USA...
AATCTGCCGGCGTATTTGGTAACAAGAAAGCCAAGGATCCTGATGGAGGGGTTCATTTCCCTGATTTCGAAGTCTATCTTATCCTTAAGTTCTACTGCCCCTTCGATTGACTGAATATCATAGCCTGGGATTATGACATAGTTGGCGGCTATGAGAGCGTTCTTGGGAATGTAGCGGTTTCCACTCGGGCAGTCCAGCAGGATGATGTCGAATGCCTCATCGATGCTTTTTATTCGGTACCGGAGGTAGAGCCTCATGTCACCCCGAGGGTTCTTGTTTGCTGCAAAAGTGAATATCGTTTCGATCTCCTCGAGCCTTTCCTTTGAGGGGATGAGGGTAAGGTTCTGCCACCTCTCGATGGCGACGTCCTGAAAGGTGATCTTCCTGTTGTCAGCCATCCCCGCAATGAATTCAAATATAGAGTACGTGTGAGGGTTGATCGGTTTGCCCAGAAGCGCTTTCGTCGCGCAGGCTGAGTGATCCAGGTCGATGATGAGAACTTTCAAACCCGCATCCGCCAGTGCATAGCCAAGATTCACCGTGGCGGTTGTCTTGGCGGCGCCCCCCTTCCCGTTGCAGATTGCGATTACATTAGGATGATTGTTTTCATTCACGGCTTCCTCCTCATGATTATTTGAGACAGATGCCTGTCTTTGAAGAGTTATGCTCCTGCTTTTAAAAAGCGGCCCTCAGGGATTCATGAAAATTTTATCAGGCATACTAATGTCGAATCCGTTCATTTGATGCCCCACCTATGACTACTTTCGAGAACATCTCAGAAGGGAACATAAAAATGAAAACTAATGCAGAGGACGTCGCCAGCGGCAGGGGGATCTTTAATAGTGCAGACGGCGACAAACCAAACACTAAGATCATGACGATTAAGGAGGTTGCCAACCTCAATGCTTTCAACGGGAAGATCATCTCGGTTAGGCCCTTGGCTTCCCCCCGTCGCAAAGCCGGGAAGGTTTAACATCCACCCAAAGGGAATAGAATGAATTTGACATTCCCCTCAAACACCCGCTATTCCTTCAATATACAAGGGGTGTGTATGAAGGGGAGAGTATATCTTCATTCCTGCGGCCGTTACTGGGTAATCGATTGGTGGCACGAAGGGAAGTCCCGTAAGCTCTACCACGACTTCAACCATAAAATGGAGAAATTCTGGAGGCTGCATCCGAATCCTGAGCTGGACCAGGGCCATGAGCGAGCTATGCGCTGCCTGAACACCATACGCACGGATTGGGAGGCCCACCTTGCCGGGAAAAGGGTTTTCGACATTGAGAAGTACCTCAAGGCAAATTATACCGATGTGATCCCATTCCTTTCGGAGTGGATCCAGAGTCTCGATGGACTTACACCAGGAGGAAAAGCAAGGTATGAGTCAGCGGTTAACGCCTGGCTCGAGCCGTTCTTCAAAGAGCACCCCTGCCAGATGCACGAGATCCAATTCAACACCTTCAAAGCCCTTATCAAGTACATGACCGAAAAAGGCAAGGCGCCAAAGCACATCAAGAACACCGGGGATGCCCTGGTTGCGTTCCTGAAGTATGCAAAGAAATGCAAGCGCATCGAGAGCCTTCCCGACTTCCCGGGGAAAAAGGACTACGGAGTCAAGAAGAAGCCCCCCGTCTGGATCACCGAAGAGGAGCAGATCAAGATCATCAAGCAGATCCCGCTCGAGCACCAGCCTATCTTCTGGTTCTTGAAATATTGCTGGCGCCGGAAGGGCGAAGCCGTCGCTTTGTTGCGGTCTGACTACGACCCCAGGATAGATTCCTTCATCATTCACAGGGGCATCTCGGACGGGAAGATCGTGGAGTACACAAAGGACGGGGACATCCATACAATCCCCTGCGTGAGTGCGTTCAAGCCCTGGCTGAAGGAACGGCTGCATGACCTCCGCAGCCCGTACATGTTCTACTGCCCGAACACCCGGCTGAAGGACAAGCACTACACTTACGAGATCCTCGACAAGCTCTGGAAAGATGCCAGGGAGGCGGCCGGCATCGAGATCAAGATCGGAATCCACGATGGCCTCCGAAAGAGTAATGCCTCATATGCCCTGAACATAAAAAAGATGAACAAGTTTGATGTGCAGGCAATGGGGGACTGGGCAGATGTGCGTAGCGTCGAGCACTATGCCGATTACGAACTCGAGCGCCGTCGGGATCTGATGGAGAGTATGGGCGAGGTGATACCCCTACCCGACAAGAAACCGACAAGAGAGAGGTCAAGTTATTGATTTTACAGGAGTCGTTATGGGTTCGATTCCCATGCGCTTCCGCCATAACTTTATAATTTTAATGAATCAATACCATTGTTTTTCGTACTCATCCCGTACTCAAAAAATATGGTACATTCTAATTTAATTTAAAATGGATGCTGAGAAAATTGAACCTTCGATCCCCTGAACCCCATCCCAAAAATTGGGCATACCATTCTTTCCTCTAATCTTTCGAATTTATTAGCGCTATCCGAGCACCTGTATCTGTTTTGCTTATGTGCATACAGTTAAATAATATCAATGGGTTGTGCATAGCAAATTTTACTGTTCGCACCTATTTAGCACCTTAAGCCCTGAAAGTTGTCTATTGGAATCCGCCCCTTTGCACTCCATTCTTTTGGAAGTGGGGGTATTATTACGTTAAGACCTTGCCTGGACTTGCTCCATCAGCCATGTAACATTCAACGCTTTGGGAGCGCTTTCTATGATATTGTTATCAGGTATGATCCAATCAGGATATTTTGTCCTCAAAGTATCCGCTACTCTGTTGGGAATCCTTGCTCCATGACTTCTATCATGAGCTGTACCATCTCTATTTAAAGCGAAGAGAAGAGCATTCTTTTTGTATATATGCAAATGATCCTGTCCGGATGGAACATGCCTGGAATGATCCAGGACTGAGTAAGGGCCAACTAAAGGGATTCCTCTATAATGGGCCTCCAATATCATGTTCGTGGCTTCATCATCCTCAAAGTAAATTACGACAGTGAAATCGTCTATATGTTCAACGATATACATCATGTTATCGACACCTCCCCTTCAAAGACATCAAATAATTCCTGCGACAAAGGATCTACGCGATCAGCACATCTTTCAGCCCACCTAAGCCAAGCATCCACTTTCGTTCCGGGCTCTATCTTACCATGCTTAAAGATATATGCAATTCTGAAAGCTTCTAGAAACTCCCTCAGTTGCTGGCTCTTCTTCCATAGATCAACATGCTTGAAGAGATCCCGAACCCTCTTCTCCTCCTCCCTTCTCAAGCGTTCCCTCTCTTCTCTCCTGAGCTGTTCTTCACGCCACTCCCTATCTCTCCGTTCTTTCTCCAGACGCCATTCACTCGCTTCATAAGCTGCCCTGATAAGTCCAATAACGATCGAATTGAGTTGCTCTTCCAATCGACCATCGTCGCCGTTGATCCATGCTGTCTTGAGGTCATTCGAACTATACACATCAATTTTAAACCTCAGGTTTCCAGTGGGAAAATAATTATATTTTTTTGTCCAATGCTGAGGATATAGATCCTTTTCGAGTTCTTCCTCTTTCGTGAGCTTCCTCGATTTGCGTGTAAATGTCTCCGAAAAACTGAATCGAATCATTTCACCCAATAAAAAAATGTGAGGATGCTCTCCATAACTGGATGACAATGTTATTCTGAAATTTCTTTGCTCCAATGCCTTTATGAGCGTATCCATGATTCTCATTGCCCTAGGGAAACATTTTGGACTTACTCTGATAGGTAAACGTCCTATTCCTTCCAGTTCCAATAAACCAGCGAAGTTGATTCTGTGTTTCTTGTAGATTGCCTCCGTTCTTCGGATATATGCATGCGGTGAAATTATATGCTTGGGAACACGTATCTTGTTCTTTGGCATCCTCTCTTGTTCAATTAGTTCATTTATGTTTTCATCTTGAATTTCTCTAACGAGTTTGGGTTTCTGCGATAGTATATTTCTTTTTTCTATTGTGTAGCTCTTCATGGCCGATGGATCAGACAGCTTTAGCAATGGAGTCTGCATTACTTGTTGACCGCATTTCTTTCTCTGCCAATACCCTATTCCAGGTACAGGTACATTGAGTTTTTTGCAGATTTTCTTGAGACCTACATTCGATATCCCATACTTTTCGGAGAGGATCGTCATTGGTTCCAACCAGACTTGAGCGTATAGATCCTCCCTTGTCAGGGTAATTTCGTCCAAGTTCATTTCGACCCCCAAGATCCATCAATATCGAAGAATAAAAACAATTAGGTCTTATCAGCACCTTTTCTTTTATTCAGTTTGCCGTTGTTGACCTTATCGAATATGTAAAGCAAACGGTCTATAGTCTCGAAAGCGAGACTCCTCCTAAGACAAACATCAACAAGTCGATCGAGATAATCGAAGTAAACATCAATCTTTCGCTCGATTGAGCTAGCGGTATAGAGTGGATAGTCTTTATCGTAAATCGCTCTGTAAGCATGGCGATCGATGATCTGGAAGGCACTTGGATTACGGAAACGGAGAATGGTCGAAGCCATCGGAAGATCTATGCCGTGAACATTGAGAAGAGACTGAAGCACTGATTCACCAAGTCTATGCTCCCCTGTTTTCAAGCCCCTGAGCTTTTCAAGCTCATGAAGCGATGAATCACTCAAGAAAACATATCGATCAAGTTTCCATAGGACTATTTCATTGATCGTTTCTTGGGTAAATACCCCGTCGTCGAGTTTATCGAGTTTCAACGTAAGCTTAGATTGATATTTGTATTCATTCAAGTAATTACCCAATTCACCAGTGAATTCACTCGCCCTCATATGGATTCCTCGCAATACAAATTATTTCTACAATATATTGAATCTTGCCCACTCGTTGATCGTTGGACCACCAATTATGCTCCAGACAGAAAATATGTCTGTGCCGGTCTCAGTAAATGCTTTCTCTTGCCTTTGATATCCATGGTAGTACAGAAGGCCCTTGGCAATCGTTGCAAGCTCACGGAATCATAAAGATCAATCTGTTTAGGTGAAATCCGTTCGATCACTGTCCAGTGATCGTGAACACCTTTGAGACCCAAGATCACAGCTCTTCCAGGAGTGTCATCCAGAAACATTTCGAGTGATGTCCAAAATGTATCGAGATCAGGAGTAGATTTATTTCGCCAAGCGAGTTCTCTACTGGGTATACGTACCCCAACCACCTTATCCAATATCTTGGTAATATGCTTGAGGAACATTCCCTCTGTCAAAATATCGACCAATAACCGCTTTCGTGAGAGAAAATGGATGATATCATCAAAAAGCTTCTGTGAATGTTCTTTTGTCGTTCTGTTAATAATCCTGTCAGCATTTATTATACTATAAATACCACAAAGAGAATCCAGTGCCCCTTGCTGAAAAGGCATCATACTACCTCCTTTATGAAACAATAGAAGATCTGTTCAGATCCAGGCCGGAGTTTTGATTTGAAACCTTTTCAAAAACCGATAACCTTAAATGTTTCAGTCTTTATGTTACCAACTTATTTCCTATCCCTGTTTCGTTCAAGCATAAAAAAGAATTCATTATTGCAAAACAATAATATTAATGACTATGGAAATTTATGTCATTAATATTACTAAAAGCTATTGTTGAAATACAATACAATTGATGGATTATCACCATGCGATACCAGTACGAGAAGATTCTCAAAGACCTAATAAAAGAAGAAAAGGATCGTCTCCAATCACGAATGAGAAGCGCTTTACGATTTCCTGATAACAGAATTGCTATCTTTGAGCTAGTAAGAGAAGATGCTGTTCTTTTCTTTGAGAATTTCTCAGTCAGTGGTAGTACAAATGATGATAGGTTCTTTGTAACTCAACTCTTCAATTATGGCTATCTGGATTCATTGTCACTTTTTTGGAATGAAGACCTGAATAAACCTGGATGTCCGCTTTACCCATCTACAAAGGAAAGCACTAAATGGGCAAATTGGGTGATCCAAACATCTGGAAGGATTCGCCTTGCAGAATATTACCATCACTTGATAAAACTCGGATTGTTTGAACCGATAAATGTGGATCATGATCGAATAAAGATAAGGATAGCGAATCACGATATCGAAGCTATAGAGGAAGAAGACCTTCGTTATATAAAAAAGAAGCATGAGACTTCATTGGAGGAATTGAGAAAAGCTCTTACCTTAGAGAGAACCGAGCTTTCCAGTAAAATGAGTCAGCTTGTCTGGAAGTGGAAAGATCATTTTATCGGATATAATACAGACACTGAAATAGATGAACTTTTTATAATTCATGCACCTGTATATTTAGCTCATACGAATGGATGGGATATCTTTCCACCAAACACCTCATTTGGTGGCGTTCCTTTCTTGAGATACTTGGATGCAATCGTTGCAGTTGCAAGTTTTGCATTGAAACATATATATTTCAGCATTCTCCTCTTAAAAAAGGAACCCAGTCTCAATCTTAGAGACCTTCTCACGATGCCATTGACAATAGAAAGAGCTATTGATTTCATATCATCTGCAATTGATGCTGATATAAATACATCCGAAACTATTTTCAGAAACTTGCTGCTAGACAATGACAATATTAAATATCATTCATCGATTCCAAGATATCCGACCCCACCATATGTCACAATCGGAGAGAATTTTTGCCTAATGTCCATTGCTGGATGTTTGGATGATCCGGTGATGTTTCTCCTCAACGAATTGAGGAGAAAATATCCAAGAGACTGGGATTGTGCTGTAGATTCCAGAGAACAAACCTTCCGAAGGGATCTATACTCATTGTTTTCATCCTTCGACAGCATTGTTTGCTATAACAAGAACCTCAATATCGTCACTGGAAAAGGCGAAAAAACGGACATAGATGCGCTATTGGTGGATACTCAAAAAGGGATCGCCGCATTGTTTCAACTTAAATGGCAGGACCTCTTCGGTTCAGATCTAAACAAAAGGGAAAGTCAAAAGAGAAACTTGCTTGAAAAAACAAATAAATGGATTAGGAAGATATTCAATTGGTTAGATGATGGTCGGCTTGAGGACACTTTGATCGCTAGTGGATTATCGAAGGAAATTTCAAACAATGTAAAGACTTTCTATGTTTTTTTATTGGGACGAAGCTCATCGAATTTCAGTGGAGAATTCACGAGGGACTCGCGAGCTGCATGGGGTAACTGGTATCAGCTCCAACGTATATGGGAAACGGCAAAAACATCTTCCAACCCTATAAAAACCATTTACGACTGTTTCAAGAAAGAAGAAGCTCGGCAAGAATCAGAACGTGGTAGTAATTTTATTAAAGAATTCCAAGTTGGCGATCTTAAATTCATCTTCGATAATTCGCTTAACATCAAAAGTGACACTACCAATCAACGGTAATGAGCATGCGTTATTAATCTGAATTCCCGGTTTATTGTAACGAGGGAGGAGTGACGCCGAGTTTGGAATAGAGGTCTAACTGTCGTTTCGTTATCTCGCCGAGCTGCCGCTTCTGGCCCGGCGCTTCAAAGCACTCGATGACATCGAGTTCATCGAGGATCTCCTGCAGAGTATAATCCTTGAACAATTTGTTTTCCTGCATCTTCTTCGTGATATGGGATAAGAAGATAAGAGCAATGAACTGCACGAAGAGCTTGCCGTCCAGACTCTGCTCCGATGAGACGGCCACCCGGCGCAGATTCAGTCGCTCTTTGAGGTTCTCGAAAGCCTTTTCCACCAGGTCCTTGTTCCGGTAGATCTCGAGTGCCTCGGAAGCATCCTTGATCTCATTGCTCAATAAGGCAAAATACCCGTAATTGCGTTTCGCTTCCGCCAGGGCATCCTCCCTGGCAAGAGCCTTCGTGCCCCGAGAAGGCGTGCTCTTCACCTCGAAATACTTGGCATAGAGCTTCTCATGATCCGGGTGGCGATCCCCACTCTCCAATTCCTCCTTGAGGGAGACAAGCCGGTTGGTGAAGGCCTTCTCATCCTCCAAGGCACGCTCCGGGGAATAATACAGATGGAGATACATCCGGCGATCCTCTTCGATGGTGTCCCCTTTATAGGGACGGTCCTGGACATAGTCCCAGGTGATCGGAAGGGAGTAGGCATAGAGCTGGTAGGCCTGAGAGTAATGGGTAAAGCTGCGCATCTTCTCCCGAACAGGATCAAGATGCTTCTCGACGAGCTTTAAGGGCAGCTTGGCTGCGATCAGTAACTTTACGTGATGTTTGTAGAGGTCGTTGATGTTGGCTGTGCTGAAGAAGCCCCGGTCTAAGACCACCTTGATCTTCTCGTAGCCCAGGATATTCATGTCGAGAAGCAGCTTCCTTAAGGTCTTCACGTCGGGAATGTTCCCCGAGAGCTTGCGGTAATAGAATGGCAGACGGGACTGCTGACCGAAGAGAAGGGAGAGATTGAGTTGTTCCAGATGCTCGTGATCCTTGTTCTTACCGTAGCGCACCTGCCTTAAGCATTGCGAGTAGCTGGAGATGGACGTGCTGTCATAGGCCAGGTATTCTTTCTCCACCCGGCGTTTGCCCTGAAGCTGGAAAAACCGCTGTCTGGCCTCTTCAGTGATGGATGCGAAGAGCTCGCTGCTTCTCTGGGAGGGGATGACATCGCCATGAGGATGATGATGGATCGCAGCCCAGCGGGGAAAGCGGCTCAAGGGGTTCCTGTCTTCTAAGATCAGGTAATAGGCGATGGAGAGGATCTGCCTATAGCTCTCGGGGAAGCATGTCTTGAGGTCTTCCCTCACCCCGGTATCCCCTCCGATGCGGTCGAAGAGGTAGGTGGCCCCGTAGAAGCTTCGTGTAGTCCGGGTAATGGGAACTGGTCCTCTCTTGGATTTCCTTGCCCTGTCTGGGAGTGCTTCTCTTTTCTGGGTGGGGACGACCTCCTTGGTTTCGGGGTCAATCCGGCCGATGCATTTTCGTTTTGCCCGGGACTGCTGCTTGATCTTATCCCAGAAAGAGATCGATTCATACACGTAGGTTACTCCGGTTTTCTTATTGATCTGATAGACGACAGCCGCCATGGCGATTCCCCTCTCCTCGTTACAAAATATACTTTGTAACGAGGTTGATCGCAAGAGGAATCGTATCAATTTCTTATTCTTTTATACACTTACCCCGCCTCATCGTTACAATCTTCCGGGAACTCAGGTATTAAGTTCGTTTGTATGCGTTTCACCTCAATAAAAAATGGCCATGGTGAAATCTCGTCTGCAGACAAGCAATTCCGATGAATCGTCTTTCGGGCAGAAGTCAAGTCCACGATTGTCTGTAAATTGCCATCTCCGACATAAGCATTAAGCAGCCAGCTGATCTTTTGTGTCCTTATCCGATACCTGATCTTCGAAGATGAGGTATCGGCGGACCATCCATTCTTCACTCATTTCCATAGCCATGGCAGTCACCAGTCTGAGACAGGATTCCTGATGAGGGAATATCCTTACGACCCTGGTCCTGCGTTTCAGTTCCTGATTATAGCGCTCCAGCATGTTTGTGGATTTCATCGATCTCCGGTGATGGAGAGGCAGTTGGTAGACAGAAAGAATCTCTTCTCCATGCTCCTCGAGCATCTGAGATACCTTTGGATGAGCCTTCTCCAGGGCCTCAATGACCTCATCCATCCGCTTACGGGCATTCTCATAGCTCTGTGCAGCAGTGATGTCCCTGATCATCTCTATGACCCTGGGCCGATCCTTCTTGCTGACCTGAGAAATGATGTTGCGGAGAAAATGAACCTGGCATCGCTGCCACAGACAACCCTGAAAGTGCCTTTCAATGGCTTTAACAAGACCGGCATGATCGTCAGACACCACATACCGTACTCCTTTGAGGCCTCTTTCCTTGAGCTCCTTGAATACCTCAGACCAGCTCGCCTCGTTCTCGGAATCGGCTACCCAGGTGCCCAGGATCTCACGATACCCATCCTCTCCTATGCCCACTACCAGAAGAACACCCTGCGGTAATACCTGATGGTTGATTCTTATCCTCTCATACCGGGCGTCCACAACCAGATACGGATAGGACTTCTTCAATGGACGGCTTCTCCATGCCTTTACTTCCTCGTCCAGGTCTTTCGCCAACCGGGATACCTGGCTCTTCGATATGTCCAATCCGCACAAGGCCTCGGTAACTGCTTTGACCTTTCGGGTCGATACCCCGTGCACGTACATCTCTACCAATGACAGCATCAATGCTTTCTCATTCCTTTGATATCGATCGAAGAGTTCGGTCTGGAACCGTCCTTCCCGATCCTTGGGCACTAGCAGCTCCATACGTCCCAGCCGGGTTATCAACGCCCTCGGCTTGTACCCGTTCCTGTATCCCTTCCTATCCTGTGTCCGTTCATGAGTCTCTGCCTGGAGAAATGAGGTCAGTTCTTCCTCAAGGATCCTTTGTATTGCCGATTCCATTACTCTCCGCAAACCATCGTCTCCCTGTCCCGTCGCCTCTTGCCAAATCCCCAATAAATCCTTATCATCCATCCTGCGAGCCATTAACTCCTCCTCAAGCGTTAGTTTGGTCACTTCGCTTTATCGGAGTTGTTCTTGGCTCGTTTTACCTTTTTACAGAACTATAGAGACTTAACCGGGCAGAACCAAGGCAATCGAATACATTTCTGTTCTATGATATTGTTTTGGTTAAGAAAAATCCCCCCAGAATGGCATTGAATTTAACGGGGTATTTGAGTAGAATTGAAATCTAGGGGCGTATCGATTCTCTGGGGTACATTACCCGTGGAGAAATTTTTCATCAATCGTTGATTGGATTAACTCATTGTAAGGAAAGCTACTTCCAGAGGAGGCAAGGCATTGGAAACATCATTGATCTCCGATAATCGTTATCATACCTTCTATCGGTCTCCCTCTTTCGTGGTCGGATATGTTTAACCTGAAAAGAATATGGATCAGAAAAATGAGACATGAAGAATTTTTCGTGAAAAAATGCAATCAAAAACGTGAAATTTACGCAGTCGACGTGTTCTGCGGAGCTGGGGGCCTGACGAACGGGCTGGAAAAAGCGGGCATAAATGTTCTCTTGGGAATAGATATAGATCCATCATGTAGTTTCCCATATACAGCAAACAACAAAGCGAGATTCCTATTGAAATCTGTCGAGAAAATTACCGCCCAAGATCTCGTTTCGATTTTTCCCAAGAACGGATTTCGCTTGATCGCTGGCTGCGCTCCCTGTCAGACCTTTTCAACTTACAACCAAAAGGCAAGCAGAACAGACAAGAGATGGCGGCTTCTCGGGCAGTTCTCAAGGCTTGTTCGTGAAGTATCTCCCGAATTGGTCACCATGGAAAACGTACCGAAGCTGATGGGCCATGGTATTTTCAAACGCTTCGTGAAAGATCTCGAAAAAAATGGCTATCATGTGGATTATCGAGTGGTAGAATGCGTGAATTACGGCATTCCCCAGCAACGGGAGAGATTGGTTCTCTTGGCTTCGAAGCTCGGCCCGATAGAGATTCTGCAGCCCGCAGCAGACGATATGAATTCAGAACGACGGACTGTACAAGCCGCCATCGGTAATCTTCCCCCTCTGGTAGCAGGAGAAACGTGCGAGAGCGATCCACTACATCAATGCTCCTCGCTTTCGCCCAAAAATCTCAGCCGCATCAAAGCTTCTCGTCCAGGTGGAACATGGCGTGATTGGGAGGATGATCTCGTCGCGGACTGCCATAAGAAAAGTTCGGGTAAAACATATCCGAGTGTGTATGGACGAATGGTCTGGAACGAGCCTTCACCCACTCTGACTACCCAATTTTATGGGTTCGGCAATGGACGATTCGGGCATCCCGAGCAAGACAGGGCTATATCTCTCCGAGAAGGCGCGATACTCCAGAGTTTCCCGCCTGATTACAGGTTCACTCCACCCGAAGAGCCCATCCACAAGAAAACCGTAGGCCGCCTGATTGGAAATGCCGTTCCTGTCAAATTGGGCGAAGTCATTGGAAAGAGCATACTCGAACATGTTTCCGAGTACGAAACGAGTCCCAGAAGAGTCATCATAGGAGCGGGCCGACATGGTTGATTCACCGGAAGGTAACCAAGGGGAGCGTACATACAGTCGATCGGTCCCGGAACCTGGACAGCTTGTAGAGGTCAGACGCCGACAATGGGTAGTTGGTGATGTTCAGGGTTGTGCTTTCTCTTCTGGATTCGGTAGAAACGATCATTTGGTGAGCCTATCTTCTCTCGACGAAGATGCACTCGGTGAGGAAATTCAGGTAATCTGGCAAATCGAACCGGGTGCTCGTGTCCTCGAAAGGTCTGGGCTTCCCAAAATCACGGGTTGGGACAAAGCCGAGAGACTCGAAGCTTTCCTCGATTCCGTTCGGTGGGGAGCGGCGACCAATGCGGACAGATCCTGCCTCCAGTCGCCGTTTAGAAGCGGAATAACTATCGAAGATTATCAACTCGATCCTCTTGTCCGAGCGATCGACATGGCGCGTGTAAATCTGTTGATAGCGGACGATGTCGGTTTGGGAAAGACTATCGAGGCCGGTCTGGTTCTTCAGGAGCTCCTCGTTCGCCATAGAGCGAGATCGATCATGATCGTTTGCCCAGCGACACTACAGATTAAATGGCAGGCCGAGATGCAGGAAAAATTCGGCCTCGAATTTCGCATCGTGGACACGGATTTTATCAAGACACTCCGTCGAGAAAGAGGTATTCACTCGAATCCATGGACTTCGTTTCCGCGTCTCATATCGTCAATGGACTGGATGAAATCCGGAGAGGGGTTGCGTCTTCTCAAGGACATCCTTCCGCCTTATGTTACCTATCCACGCAAGTTCGATATTCTCGTGGTAGACGAAGCTCATAACGTGGCCCCCGCCGCTGCGACTCGTTACGCTCTCGAAAGTCAGCGAACCCGATTGATCCGCACGATCGCTCCCCATTTCACTCATCACCTGTTCCTGAGCGCTACACCGCACAACGGTTATCAGGAATCTTTCACCTCTTTACTGGAGCTTCTCGACGATCAGCGATTTGCGAGAACCGGAAACGTAGTGCCGAACGAAAAGCAGCTCCATCGGGTTATGATTCGACGCATGAAGAAAGATATAGTGGACGCCAATGGGCAACCTATCTTTCCCGTTCGAAAACTGGAATGTCTGGAAATCTCCTACTCGGAAGATGAAAAAGCCATTCACCGTCTACTTCGCGATTTCACGATCTCCCGAACGAAAACAGTCAAGGGAACTCGATTCGAATTTGGGAACGAATTCTTGCACATGTTGTTGAAGAAACGATTGTTCTCGTCCCCTTTGGCTTTCGCCATCACTTTGTCCAAGCACAAAGAGACCCTACTGCGTGGTCGTGCCAAGAACGTTTCGGCATTGGACGATCGAATTCTTCGTAAAGCTATCGCCAAAAGCGAGGAAGACTACTCGAACGAAACGAAAGCTGAAGAAGCACAACTGGAAGCGATAGAATTCGCCAGCGAAATGACATTACCCCTCTCGGATTCGGAACGCACCATGCTTGACAATCTCACCGATTGGGCCGAAAAAGATAAGAGTCGGGTGGATGCCAAGGCAAAAGCGATCATAAGCTGGCTCGAAAACCATCTGAAATCGAATGGGCACTGGAACGAAAAGAGGGTAATTCTTTTCACCGAATATCGAGCTACCCATGTCTGGCTGCATCAGATATTGACAGCTAATGGATACGGTGGGAATCGTCTTGCCATTTTGCATGGAAGCATGAGACCCGACGAACGAGAAGCTATCAAGGCCGCTTTCCAGACTCATCCGAACATATCGCCTGTCCGAATCCTACTGGCGACCGATGCGGCTTCGGAGGGGATTGATCTCCAGAACCATTGCAATTATATGATACATGTCGAGATTCCCTGGAATCCCAACGTGATGGAGCAACGGAACGGAAGGATCGATCGTCATGGCCAACGGGAAAAGGAAGTTTTCATCTGGCATCCAGTGAGCAAAGGTTTCGATCCTCGTAAGATATCGACGTATCGAAGGGTGGGCGAAATCGAAGGCGACAATGAATATCTCATGAGAGCCGCACTCAAGGTGGACACGATTCGGGAAGATCTAGGTAGCGTAGGTTATGTCATTGAGAAACAGATCGAAGAAGCGATGCTCGGAAGAAGAAACGAGCTGGATACCGGTGCTGCCGAGGTAAAAGCTGCTAAAATGCGCCGTTTTGTAGCTTCCGAGAGGAAACTACAGGAAAGGATTGCACGCCTTCATGAAAAACTCATCGAGACGAAAACAGATTTTCACCTGACACCGGAGAATGTGCTTCGTACTGTCAGGATCGCCCTCGAACTAGCTGGAAAGCCACCATTGAAGAGTGTTTCCTTGCCTGGCATTCCAGAAGGCAAGGCATTCGAAGTACCTGTACTGCCCGGCTCGTGGGGTCGAGCCACGATAGGACTCGAACATCCCCATACGGGAGTGCGACGCCCCATCACTTTCGATCATGAGATAGCGAAAGGGCGTGACGATGTAGTCCTTGTCCATCTCGAACACAAGCTCGTCCAGATGAGCCTCCGTCTGTTACGTGAGGAAATATGGAAGCTGGACGACGTCAAGTTGCTGCATCGCGTGTCCGTTGGAGCCCTCTCCGACGATGAACTCGATCGACCGATCGTCGCGGTCTGGTCTCGTTTGGTAATAACGGGCGGTGGACATCATAGATTACATGAAGAACTGACACTCTCTGGAGGGGAACTCGAACACAATTCGTTCAAAAGGGTCGTCCAGATCGGAAAGCTCGAAGAACTCGTAGGCAAGGCAGAGCAAATAGTCCCTGACGATCGCATCTTGGCAGTCTTGAAAGATAGATTCGAAAGGCACGAGGAAGCTATAAGAGCCACGGTCGAGGCTCGCTCCCGCGATCGCCTGAAGTACCTGGAAAGCACCCTGGCTCGGCGTAAGGAAAGCGAGATAGAAGATCTCATGGATGTTCTCGATGATCTGGCGAAAAGTATCGAGAAGGAACTATCGGATCCGGGGCCGCAATTAGTACAATTGACCCTTTGGTCCGAGGAAGAACGCAACCAATTGAAAAGGGACAAGGAGGCAATGAAGGCAAGACTGGCTCGTATACCCGAAGAAAAGAAAAACGAAGCCTTGACCATAGAAAGCCGCTATGCCGATCCCAGAGCTCGTACCTTTCCAGTTGCGATCGTTTTTTTGATTCCTCGTGAAATGGTCCATCCTGGATATGAAAAATTATAGCTGAAAGTTGGTGTTATGTTCGTGAACAGAAAGGAATACCCCGTCGATTCCACTTTTATCTCATTGCTTTCTAGAACCTCGTGTCAACGCTTGTTGGACTGTGGTTTCACGGAGAGGTCGGTTTTGTTCTTGGAAGTACCTTATTGCCCAATATCGGGCGTAGGAGCTGGAATAGCGAAAGATTATATCAACAAGAAATATTACAAATTCTTTTGTATCACAAAAGGATTGATGGATACTTTTACCGATCGAGAGTTGAAAGTCGTAGTGGATCATGAGCAAGACGAGATTCGTTATGTAATTCATCGAGTGAACGAAAAAGGAGGCTTTACAACCCAGGAAGAGGAATACAAGAGGCATCTACCAGAAATAGACAATCTCAAGAAAGTTCATGGCAACGATTTTGTCGAATCTGTTATGAATAAAGCTCGTGACGCGTCTCTTTCATACCCCATAATTCCTCGATATATACTGTTGTACTGGATAAATGAATTCATTATCGGTAATGAGAGCAGCTTCAAGGAAGTCTCCATACCCATGACGAAGGATATGTTGTCATCCAAACAAATAAACGATCAAAAAGAATTTCTCGACTTGATATGGAAGGAATACGGAGATATGCCATCGGATCGTTTCAAGGATATTTTCGTTACGACAATGCGATTACTACATGGTAATTAGATATTCAAATGGCCAACCATATAAAATTATCTCAACATACAGAATGGCTTTCGCTCATTGAAGTATCTGGGCCGTTTCTAGCCCTACCAGTCCTCGAGAAAACGTTTCCCCAGGGATTGGATATAATTGAGGTCCCTAGACGCCAACGGCTCCGTTCTGCATACGAAGAATGGTGTGATGCGGTCGAGAGTGAGGATCCGCTGCTTTCCGATCTCCACAGGGAGTGGATTCGACTCGTGTTTTCTGAATTCCTCGAATACGACGACTCTACATTGAAAATGGAAAAAGAAATCACCACGGAATATACAATTGATTCACCCGAACATACTGAATCCTTTAAACCCGACTGGTTAGTCTTATCCTCTTCGGATGGTAAACCCAAATTTTTCATTTCCATACAGACTCCTGGCACCGATTTCGAGAAGGTGCGCAAGGATGATAGGTGGCCAGCATCGCTTCTAGAACGCATGACTGCACTTTGCCGAGTGAACGGTGTTCGATTGGGTTTGATCACAGATGGCGAGAGATGGATGCTGGTCAATGCACCTTCTGGATCGACATCGAGCTGTGCCTCTTGGTATGCCCGTCTATGGTTCCAGGAGCCGATCACGTTGAAGGCATTCCAATCACTATTTGGAGTGAGACGCTGTTTCGGCCCTACAGAAGAGACGCTGGAATCCTTATTGGAAAGCTCGTTAAAACACCATGAAGAGATAACAGACACCCTGGGCGAACAGGTTCGTCGTGCAGTTGAGGTTCTCGTTCAATGTCTGGACAAGGCCGATGCAGATCGTAACAGAGAATTGTTGCGAGGGATCACTCCAGCCGAACTGTATGAAGCCGGGCTGACCGTCATGATGCGCCTCGTGTTCATTCTTTGTGCAGAAGAACGGGGACTCTTGCTCTTGGGCAATCCTATATATGATGAGTTTTATGCAGTGTCCACCCTGAGATCACAGCTTGCCGAGGAAGCTGACAAGCACGGTCCCGAGATTCTCGATCGCCGTCATGACGCTTGGGCTCGTCTCCTATCGGTGTTTCGAGCCGTTCACGGAGGGATCGACCACGAGTCCCTTCGTATGCCAGCTCTGGGAGGTTCCCTGTTCGATCCTGACAAGTTCCCGTTTCTCGAAGGACGATCGAAAGGAACGACCTGGAAGGACTCCGGAGCGATACCTCTCCCTATCGACAACCGTACGGTTCTACTATTGTTGAGTTCTCTTCAACTGCTCGAACAGCATACTGGAGCCCTTCTTCTATCCTATCGAGCATTGGATGTCGAACAAATCGGTCACGTCTACGAAGGTCTTCTCGAACACACTGTCGTCCGAGTTCCGTCAGTGACTGTCGGATTAGTAGGCTCGCAGAATGCCAAGAATCCGAACCTCCCTCTTTCGGAAATGGAATCGGCACTACTGGACAGCGAAGAGGCCTTCGTCTCTTTGGTGATGGAGACAACTAAACGTAGTGAATCGACCATTCGTAAAGCCCTAGCTCATCCACTTGACGATGCCAGTTTCGGTAGGTTGCTTTCGGTCTGTGGAGGCGACACCAGTCTAACTGAACGCATACGTCCCTTTGCTAATCTGCTACGTACCGACGCCTGGGAGGACCCCATCGTCTACCGCGAGGACGCCTTCATGATCACTATGGGAGCTGACCGCCGGGAAACAGGTACACACTACACTCCAAAATCGTTAACCGAAAGCATTGTGGAGACGACTCTCGAACCAGTCGTATATATCGGTCCTTCCGAAGGAACGCCACGTGATGAATGGTGTTTGAAGAATCCAGCAGAACTGCTCGCCCTAAAGATTTGCGATCCAGCAATGGGGTCAGGAGCTTTTCTCGTGCAAACTTGCCGATGGCTTTCTGAACGACTGGTCGAGGCTTGGGCCTCCGTAGAGGCCGAAGGCAAGTGTATAACTTCAGATGGTGAAGTCAGACAAACGTCCGACGGAACCGATCCAATGCCCACAGCTTTGGATGAACGGCTTATCACCGCAAGACGCCTAATCGCTGAAAGGTGCCTTTATGGTGTTGACGTGAATCCCCTCGCCGTTGAATTAGCTAAACTTTCTATCTGGTTGATCACAATGGCAGAAGGGCGTCCATTCGGATTTCTCGACCATAACTTGCGCCATGGTGACAGTCTTTTGGGAATATATCTGTTGGACCAGCTTACAAAGCTTAACTTGCACCCACACGACGGTCCCTATCAGCTCTGTATCTTCAGCCAGAACGTAGCCGAAATTGTAAGCGAAGTAATTGAAATCAGAAAGCGAATACGAGCCATCCAAATTCGCGATATACGTGATGTCGAAGCAATGGCTCATTTAGATGGTGAGGCGAGGAAAAAACTCGAAGCAGTTGAATTAGTGGCAGATGCCATGATTGGTGAGGTTCTGCAAGCAAAGGGAAATTCTCGTGTTATTGATTCAGCTTTGAACTCACTAGCAATGCAGGCAGGCGCTTTCCTTGACGGAGACGAAAAGATGGGAGCCTCAATAGCGAAGGAAGCGTGTTCTTCATTATCAGTTGACCTACCCAAGGGGAAACCACCACGCAGGCCATTCCATTGGCCGCTAGAATATCCAGAAGTCTTTCAGCGAGAGAACGGTGGATTTAACGTGATGATCGGGAATCCGCCATTCCTGGGTGGAAGACGTATCCGTCGTTCGATAGGTGAAGCCTATCTTTCATGGCTTACAACGTCTCTTTTCCGTAATGCAAGCGGCAATGCTGATTTATGTGCTTTCTTTTTCAGACGCGTTAACCAACTACTTTGTCGCGATGGTTATTATGGGAGTTTGGCGACAAACACAATTAGTCAAGGGGATACAAGGGACGTTGGACTATTCTCTATATGCGAGCAAGGTTCAACGATCTACCATGCAATCTCCAACCTGAAATGGCCAGGTACTGCAAACCTTACGGTTGCACTTGTATGGATAACAAAATCGGAATGGAGTGGCGTATGTAAATTAGATGGTCAAATAGTAAAACGTATAGGCACCTCTTTAACCAATGAGAGCTTCAATGCAGACAAACCCAAAATATTGAAGTGTAATTCAGGCCGCTCTTTTCAAGGCTCAATCGTTCTCGGGAGTGGTTTTGTCTTGACACCTGAGAGCGCCAAACATTTACTGTCTAAAGATAAAAATAATTCTCACGTCATTTTCCCATATTTGCGAGGCGAAGATTTTTTATCAGAGCCTAATCAATCGCCTACAACATTTGTGATTAATTTCTTCGATTGGCCTTTAGATCGAGAAAATGCTCCAAAGGATTATTCAGGACCAGTAGCCTCGGATTACCCGGATTGTTTATCCATTGTTGAGGAGTTGGTCAAACCAGAAAGGACAAGGCGAAAAGCTAATGGTCAGTTTGCCTTAAGAAAACCTCTACCTCAAAAATGGTGGATATACTCTGATAAAAGACCTGCCCTATACAAAAGAATCGCGGGACTACGCCGTGTACTATTTCATTCCTTTACTGGCAAATATGTAATATTCGATTTTGTTCCAGCAGGATATGTATATGCAGGGCCGCATAATGTGTTCGCGACGGATGCAGACGAGGATTTTGCCATTCTTCAGTCATCATTTCACAATATTTGGGCATGGGAACACTGCTCGACAATGGAAACAAGGTTACGATATGCAAATAGAAACCTGTTCGAAACTTTCCCGTTTCCTTCGGCATACAAAAAGCTCAAAGAAATAGGTGCTGTTTATCACTCTCATCGAAAGGATATGCTAAAAAGTCATGGCATAGGCCTAACAAATCTGTATAACAAATTTCATGACTCAAGTATAAAAGATAAGGATTGCGTAAATTTACGGGACATCCACGCTACTTTGGATAATGAAGTATCTCATGTTTATGGTTGGCATGACATTGATTTACAGCATGGCTTTCACCAAACGAAACAAGGCATCAGATTCACTGTATCGTAGAAAGCTCGAATAGAATTGCTTCACCGCCTTCTTGATCTAAACCATAGGCTGTATGAGGAGGAAGCGCGTTCTGGAAAAGGCATATCAAAATCTAAGGGCTAATCGTAAGGGAAGAATGAGAAGATATGATTCTATTCTTTGAGGCACAAATTCAGAGAAGCCAAATGAAATCATTACTTGGGAGGAAATCGTATGCCGGATGAGCAGAAGAACGATGTGACAATACAATTGACATCCCAAGGCTCTATAGTAGGGGCATGGGTAGTCCTCCTTGGTAAATATTGCTGGATAGACGGATTTACTGTCAAAGTTAACAACGTGCCATCGGCCATCAGTAGCATTCAAGAAGGAGATGCCCTCTTGGTAATCGGAGAAAAATTTGGAGATCTCCAGGTATTGTCTTTTGGTCGAGTATACCGAGTTAGAAGTGCATCTAACGAAACCTCTCTTCTTCTCGATGGGCTCCTTACACTAGAACCATCTAGTCTCTTGAATAATTATGGTATCCAACCACCTTCCGTAACGATCTCCAGACTAGAATGGTCGTTGTTCGAGAGGGCCTTGAATACAGCTTGTGGTATTGAGTTTACCGCACTTCCAATTTTTGATGGAAGAACCTCACTGGAACAAGCCCATATACGTGATCTTTTGCAATGGGCAGTCGAAGATGACCTTCTAGGGCCAGCAAACGGACCTGAAGAGGAAATTATTGGAATGGGTGTCCGGGATAGATATTTGGTAGGTAAACTCGCTCCGCCAGATACACAAGTTACAGAAGACCAAGTGGAGGAGCTTCCGGATACGGCGACCACAGATCCGGAAGGTATTGACCGAGAGGCCAATGCATCCACTAGTCAATCTTTGGTACCATCGTCCTTTGGGTTCACGTTCTGTGTCGAAGGATCGATCAAAGCCCTCGAACTTCTCGCCAGTTGGGGAAGATACGATCGTACAGAGAGCGAACGAATCGATGAAAAAACGGGGAAACCCTTTCGATGCTGGAAACGTATCCCTTCCGGTGGGATGGCGACCGTTTCGCTCGAACACAGAATCGTTTCCCCGATCGTTGTCGATAGATCCTGTCCCGATGTAATAGTGCAAGGTACGGTCGGTGACCCACTTCCGAACGGAGACCGCTTGGTCACTCTCTTCCTGGTCAACATCAAAGCCAAATCGAGCGAAAACCAAGACAGGGCATGGGTTTTCCAGCCCGAACTGATAGTGCGTGGTCTTGAAGGAAGAGCTATCTTCCGACGCAGGCCTCTGCTTTCCGACCTCGGCTCCGACGATGAGCGGGAGGCACTGGAAATGATCTATCGGCGGCGGGTGGAATTTGCTGTCGGGCACGGTGTCTCCGTTCACGCGATACCGTCCGAAGACGATCCCGAACGTGCGGTAGAGGTCCGAACCCGCATCTTGCCTAGATACGAAGTGCCTGTCACGGAAACCCCTGGAAAATCTCCAGACGACCGTCCAGTCATGAACAGGCTCGTCTCGAATGGATCTCTCGACATGTTGCAGCTCGCTGAAATGGAACATACCGAGCTTGTAGCAACGCTCGGCGCTCTCGCCGACGACTATTCCATATGGATAGAAGAAAGAAAAGCTTCGATTGGAACCGACTTGCAAGGATTCGAATCTTCGGCGACGGCATCCTTGGATCGCTGCGAAACGATTTTAGAGAGACTCAGAGAAGGCATAGGTGTTCTAGAATCGGACGACTCCGCACTCGAAGCGTTCCGTTTCGCAAACCTTGCAATGGCTTCACAGAGAGTCCGCAGCGAATACTCTCTCCGTGTTAGACGCGGGGAGACAATTGATCTCGCAAATGTCGACATCCCTGAAAATCGCTCCTGGAGACCTTTCCAATTGGCCTTCATACTACTGTCGGTTCCAGCCTTGGCCAATCCCGCTCACCGTGACCGGACCGAGCCGGTTGAGGCTTATGCCGACCTTTTGTGGTTTCCAACCGGTGGTGGAAAGACAGAAGCTTATCTGGGCGTGGCGGCTTTCACCATGGCGATCCGCAGGCTCCAGGGCAAAATTGGAGGTCTGGATGGAAGCCGCGGATTGGCCGTGATCATGAGGTATACTTTGCGATTGCTCACAATTCAGCAGTTCCAGAGAGCGACCGCTCTGATATGTGCCATGGAGGTACTGAGACGTACGGATACGGCAAAATGGGGCAACTTGCCTTTCACGATCGGGCTCTGGGTTGGTCAAAGGGTCACTCCCAACACGACAGAAGAAAGCCACGAAGCGATCGAAAAGGAAAGGGATGGAAAGTACGGAACCGGCTCCTCGCCAGCACAGCTGACTTTTTGCCCTTGGTGTGGTTCCGCAATAGTACCTGGTCGGGATATCAAGGTGAATCGAGAAATCGGACGGACCTTCATACATTGCGGCGACAAATACGGCAACTGTGAGTTCGGTAAGGTCAAGTCTCCAGATCTCGGCCTGCCTGTGCTCGTTGTGGACGACGAAATCTATCGTCATCCACCCTCAATGTTGATCGCCACCGTAGACAAGTTCGCTATGATGGCCTGGCGTGGCCAGGTATGCACATTGTTCGGAAAAGTGAACGAAGAATGCCCTCGCCATGGACTTCTGTGGCCCGGTGCAGAGTGTAATGGAAGTCATCGAAAAAAGGGAAGTTTGCCAGCGACTATACCGCATCGTACCACTCCTATCAGACCTCCCGATCTGATCATCCAGGACGAGTTTCACCTGATCAGTGGTCCATTAGGGACTATGGTAGGCCTGTACGAAACAGCGGTGGACGAGCTTTCGGCGTGGACAATGAATGAAAAGATCGTGAGGCCGAAGGTCATAGCCTCAACCGCGACTGTCCGTAAAGCCGACGAACAGGTCAACAACGTCTTCCTTCGCCGTGTGTCTGTCTTTCCTCCCCATGGCCTCGACGTCGAGGACAATTTTTTCTCGGTCCAACGACAGATCTCGGCGAAACCAGGTCGACGCTATATGGGTATATGCTCACCGGGGAGTTCGCGTCCTGCCGTCCTCATCCGTGTCTATGTAGCCCTACTCACTGCCGCTCAGTCACTTTTCGAACGATTCGGGCAAGCTGCCGATCCATACATGACGTTGGTCGGTTATTTCAATTCGCTTCGTGAACTGGGAGGAATGCGCCGACTCGCCGAAGACGACGTCCAGACTCGTTCCTACCGTGTCCAGATGAGTGACGTCTCTCGACCAGGATTGAGCCAAAGATCGATTCGGTATGTGGACGAGTTGACTTCACGTGTTTCCAACAAGGACATCCCGCGAAAACTGGATCAGCTCGAAATAAAATTCAAGTCGGCATGGGCCAAGGGTGAAACTCGTGCAATCGATATCGTCCTCGCCACGAACATGCTTTCCGTAGGCGTCGACGTGAAGCGCCTTGGATTGATGGTTGTCAATGGACAACCAAAGAATACGGCTGAATACATCCAGGCAACCAGCCGTGTAGGCCGTGTCTTTCCAGGCCTGGTTTGTACGGTTCTGACATGGTCTCGTCCCCGTGACCTGTCCCACTACGAGACCTTTGAGCACTATCACGCGACATTCTACAAGCATGTCGAAGCTCAATCTGTCACACCCTTCGCTCCAAGAGCATTGGATAGGGGACTGATGGGAACCATGGTGAGCGTCCTGCGTCTCCTGCATTCCTCGTTGAATCCAAATCTCGGAGCCCAGGCACTCGACAATTCGGGGAAACCCGAGGCATCCGCCTTAAGGATAGTCATTTCCGATCGCGCCTGGAAGGTGAAGGACAAGGCAGCTCGGCAAAGGACGGACACGATGGTGGCCGATCGAATCGATCGCTGGGTGAAGGAAGCTATCAAGATAGGCCGAAGACTCGGCTACGAAACCCAAAGGGGCCGAGGTGACGTCGCTGCACTGTTGAAAAAGCCAGGAGCGATAGCGTGGGACGAATTCACCGTGCCCTTTTCGATGCGGGAAGTCGAGCCAGGAGTCCGTCTGGTCATGGACGTCGCTAGAATTTCCGACCCTCCGCAGTGGCGTTCCCAAGCAAGAGACGTCGGAAACGATGGAGGTGATACATGAGTACCTATGTCGTAGGGCAAGTCCGTCCAAGTCAGTTGCTCTGGACATACGGCCCGGGAGCTCTCGTAGATCTTCCAAACCTGTCCGTAGTGACGATGGGATTGGATCGCTGGGACATAAACCAATGTCTGCCCGTGGAGGAAGCCAGATTGCTCGCTGCGGTACGTCGTGTACTCGGCCCACAAGTCGAACGCCTACGCGTGCCTCCGTTCATCCATGACGAAGGTGCCAGCCCCATGTCGGCTGAAGGTAAGATAGGTGTTCCTGTCAGACCTTTTCCTCGGTGGTTGCGTTGTGTGAAATGTGGTTTGCTGGCGGAATACGATTCCGGCCTTTTCGATATCAAGCCATTCCCCTATCGTCCCGAACAGACGCATTTCGTTCATTCCAATTGTGAAAAGGGGAAGAATTCCGATGCCGTACCAGCCCGTTTTCTGTTGGCTTGTAGGAACGGGCATCTCGACGATTTTCCTTGGCACTGGTTCGTGCACGGAGGCCCGGTGGAATGTCGGGGTACGTTGCGTTTCTTCGAGAGAGGAGCCTCCCTCCAGACTGAAAACCTCTGGGTGAAATGCGATGCATGCGACTCGGCGCGATCCCTTGTCCACGCCTTTGGACGAGAAGCTCAACAGAACCTTCCAGCATGTAGAGGAAGGCATCCGCATCTCGATACATTCGATGCATCGTGCCAAGAATCACCCCGCGCAGTGCTGCTCGGAGCGACGAACAGTTGGTTTCCAGTTTCTCTATCGGTTTTGGCTATACCTTTGGAAAGAAATCAATTGAGCCAGCTGATCCTCGACGGTTGGGAATATTTCTCCGATATGGAATCGGTCGATGAACTGAAAGTCGTTATCAAAACTTTGATAAAGAGTGGAAGCCTTCCTGGAATCGAACGATTCGATCTCAAAGACATATGGCAGTGCGTCCAGGAACGGAAAGACGGTCATGGCGAAGAATCGTTCGTTTCCGAGGGCGATCTCAAGATACCTGAATGGGAAGTGTTGACTTCTCTTGCGCCTCCAACGGACTGGCCCCAGTTCATGAGTCGCCCTGAGCCGCCACCCTCTTCGTATCGAGCGCAGTTCGACAGCGTTCTTTTGTTGGAAAGACTACGGGAAGTGAACGCTTTGATCGGATACACCCGAGTGGAAGCTCCCGAGGAGACTTCAGATCCGGATGAACGTCCGCCGATGGCGGCGTTGTCGCGTGGGCGTCCCGATTGGATTCCAGCCTGTGAGGTACATGGTGAGGGCATTTTCATACGTCTCGACGAGAAAGCTGTACGATCCTGGGAGGCTCTCGCTTCGGTGAAAGGACGTAGCGATAGACTAGAAGCCGGGCACAGAGGATGGCGGAATGCCCGTGGCCTCGATCCGGACGAGGGATATCCTGGAATACGATATGCCATGATCCACACCTTCGCTCATCTCCTAATTCGTGAATTGGCTCTTGAATGCGGATACAACGCTGCAAGTATACGTGAGCGCATATACGCGAGTTCGGATTCAGATTCACCCATGGCCGGGGTCATCATCTACACTGCCGCAGCGGATTCCGATGGAACACTCGGTGGATTGGTGGAACTCGGAAAGTCCGAAAACTTAGGTCGTCTCATTGAGCAAGCTCTAGAAAGAGCATCGATTTGTGCGTCGGACCCGCTTTGCTCCGAGCACAATCCGGTTGTCGACCGTTCCCTGCACATCGCATCCTGCCACGCCTGCACGTTCGTTGCCGAGACCTCATGCGAGCGAGGTAACCGATATTTGGATAGAGCGTTGCTCGTGAATACCTTCGAGAGCGGAGATGCCGCTTTCTTCGGGAGACGAGGCGAACATGAATGATCTTTGGCAGGTCATCGCTGAACTCGGGTTGGAATTACATCCCGATCGAATTGCAGCGGTAGCTTCCAAAATCGAATCCTTAGGATCTCTGGAACAATTCTCGTTGGTGAAGCCAGCCTTCGGCCCCAATGCCGACAAGTCGATTATCGACCGATTGGGCTCGGCGTGGAGAGATGCCAATAAAGTACATCCTACAGAATTGGCTGCCGCATTACGTGGAGCTTCCTCCACTGCAATCCTTCATGAACGACGTGGCTCCGTCGAGATGGTATGGTCAGGACCTTCGACGGGAATGGTTCCCATTCGGCATACGGAACAGGTGTTATGCGAGGTAATCGAATCGGCACGCAATCGCTTGTTCATAGTGAGTTTCGTTGCATACGAAGTATTTTCCATAATCAAGGCCTTGCAGGATGCAGCCGGACGTCAGGTCCAAATAGACATTCTTCTCGAATCTCCGACAGAACGAGGAGGGAAGGTAACGATCGATTCGTTCAAGACAATGAAAGGTGCGGTACCTTCGGCGAATCTCTATGTCTGGCGGGCAAGAAGAGGAAAGAAGGCCTTGGCAGCCTCGACAGGGGCGGTGCATGCCAAATGCGCAGTATGCGATGGCAAATTGGCTTTCATAACCAGTGCCAACCTGAGTAATACAGCGATGGAGCATAACATGGAACTCGGTGTTCTCGTGAGAGGGGGATATTTACCTGACGAGCTCCATAAGCATCTCGAAGCCCTCGTTACAATGGAAATAGTGGAACAGGTGTGAATGGATACAGTGGACAGGAAAACGAGATCACGAATCATGGCAAGTGTGGGACAGCGCGACACTGGCCCTGAATTGAAACTTCGTCGAACTCTTCACAGGCTAGGTCTACGTTATCGCCTACACGATAAGAATCTACCCGGATCGCCCGATCTTGTGCTGCCTCGTTTCCATGCTGTGATATTCGTTCATGGATGTTTCTGGCATGTACACAAAGGATGTAAATTCGCCACGAGGCCCTCGACGAGGAAAGAGTTCTGGAACGAGAAATTCGAGGCGAACCTGAAACGCGACAAAAGGAATTACGATACTCTCTCAGCCAAAGGATGGCGAGTGCTTGTCGTTTGGGAATGCTCGATCAAAGCGAAGAAGGATACCGGACTTGAAGAATTGTGTTCGATTGTGAGAGAATGGCTCGAATCGAAAGAACGATATAGAGAGTTAGGATAATGAGATCTTTTGAAGTCTATTATCGAATGGGATTGCAAGGACTCCACAGCCTTGTTGTACCCCGGGAGGATTTGTCGTGACAGAAGCCGAGCATACCTATCGGATGACCATCGACCTCAATGTTCTGGATCACCTCGGAATCAATCTATACAGTAATGTGGCCGCTGTGTTGACCGAGGTCGTCGCCAATGCCTGGGATGCGGATGCTGAACTAGTGAAAATTTCCTTCGATATGGACAACAACACTATAGTGATCGAAGACGACGGCATAGGTATGTCGGTTCAGGACATGAACGACAAGTACTTAAGAGTGGGTTATCGAAGAAGGGAAATTGGAAACACGGTCACTGACAAGGGTCGTACTGTTATGGGGCGGAAGGGTCTCGGAAAGCTCTCGCTCTTCTCCATAGCGGATACAGTGGAAGTTCAATCTTCCAACAATGGAACGAGTCATGGACTTCGTATGACAGCGGCCAGGATTAGGGAAGCGATGACGGATAGGCGGTCAGAATACTATCCAGATATTTTGAAGAAAGAGGATATCGGTGTCGTCAAGGGCACAAAAATATGGCTAACGGATTTAAAGAGAAACCGTCTAGGGGTCACGGGTATCGCTCTACGCCGCCGATTGGCGAGACGATTCTCGGTCATCGGTAGCGACGGCTTCAAGGTTTTCATAGACAACGTCGAAGTGACGGTAAAGGACCGAGGCGATCTGGAGGTCGTTCAATTCCTCTGGAATATCGGTGATGGCGTCGATTTTTCCGGGTTTTGCCCCGACTTGAAAGAGAAAGACTCATTCAGCGGTTCGATAGGTGATCCCCAAACGGGTTGGTCCATCAAAGGATGGATCGGCACAGCCGCAAAACCGAAACAACTGGAAACCGATGCAGGAAACTTGAATTCCATTGTCGTTCATGCCAGAGGACGGCTCCTGATGGAAAACGTCCTGGACAAAATAAACGATGGCCGACTTTATACAAAATACCTGACAGGGCAGATCGAAGCGGATTTTCTCGATAAAGACGATCTCGACGACATAGTCACAAGTGACCGTCAACGTATCTTGGAGAATGACGAACGTTACGAAGCCTTGATAGACTCTCTGAGATCCTTGCTGAATCAAGTGGAATCGAAATGGAGTGAGTGGAGACGAAAGCACGGTTCAGAAGAAGTCACGAGAGAACACCCAGCCCTTGGAGAATGGCTGGATTCTTTGCCCGAAGGATTCAGGGAGCACGCCAAAGGTGTTATTGCCAAGATTGGTTCGATACCACTCGAAGACAAAGCCGATAGAAAAGAATTGCTGCGACATGCCGTATTCGCTTTCGAACGGTTGAAACTGAAGGGATCGGCAGACTCGCTGGCCGAGGCATTGGATGGCGGAGTCGAAAAACTCTTACAGCTCTTGGCCGATCAAGATCTCTTGGAATCTTCGCTTTACCGAGATATCGTCTCGTCGAGGCTCGATGCTATCAGGGCGTTCAGAAGCCTCGTAGATGAAGACGCCAAGGAAAAGGTGCTCCAGGAATTCCTGTTCAAAGACTTATGGCTCCTCGATCCTTCATGGGAAAGGGCCACCGGCAGCGAGCTGATGGAGTCTCGTTTGAAGGCCGAAGGCGTCATTGTCGACGACTTGACGGAAAAGGAGCGGCTAGGACGAGTCGATATCGCCTATAGAACCTATGCAGGCAAGCATGTGATAGTGGAGCTCAAACGAGCCGGTCGACAGATGGTATTACTTGAACTTGTCGAGCAAGGGCAGAAATATGTCGACACATTGAGGAAAATTCTCGCGGCGCAAGGTAACGCAACACCCAATATAGAGGTTGTTTTCGTGATCGGGCAACCGACCGAAGACGAGCGTTCGAATCCGGAAAGAGTCAAGTCGTCAATGGATTCCGTGTCACCCGGATCGAGAATTGTCCACTATGATGGATTGATCCAAGGAGCCCTTGAATCTTATGCAGAATATCTCAAAGCGAGTGATGCTGCAGATAAGATTGGCAAGATCGCAGATAGGCTATGAGGTACCTGTAAAAAATCATATGCTTCCGAATTCGAGAAACCAACTATAATCTGTAGTAGCTAAGACTCGATCTGACAGTTGGTCCCCTTTCTGAAGTTCTGTCTGGTCAGATCTAAGCTGTCAGATGGTCATCGGTAAGAATACCATCGACATGTCCCTCATCCATATACC
>Ga0116174_10000870_pt1 | contig 29095 bp, 30 predicted proteins | sample AD_UKC087_MetaG_FD_89801 | JGI IMG/M metagenome (GOLD analysis project Ga0116174, IMG submission 89801) | Active sludge microbial communities of municipal wastewater-treating anaerobic digesters from USA - AD_UKC087_MetaG | ecosystem: Engineered > Bioreactor > Anaerobic > Digestate | place: USA...
ATGTGTTCGCTGCGCTCACATTATTTAAATAACGTCGCCGAAGGCGACACCACAACTATTCACTATTCACTAATCACTATTCACTCAAATCATAATTTTGCTCCGCAAAATTATGATTTAGCTGCTGTGCGCAGGATTTGCCCTGCCAATTTATTATCCCCCGTCTTGACAAGGTGCTATGAAATGTGGTACAATTAATTTATATATTTCACACAGTAGAAACCGTCTGTCTCAGACTTATCCCAATATCAAACCTTTTCACAGGGAGACTCCGAATTCCAACTGTAAAATATAAATCTTATCACTTAAGGAGGTCGCGCTATGGAGACTATTAATGAGATCGCAGCACGTATCCGTGAACTGCGCGAGGTCTGTGACTATTCACAGGAGAAGCTTGCAGAGGAGCTTGGTCTTACTACAGAGCAGTATGCAGGCTATGAAACAAATGGTGATTTTCCAATAAGCGTAATCTATGAGATCGCAAATAAGTTCGGCGTCGATTTCAACGAGCTCGTCACAGGTGAGCCCAGCCGTATCGACACCTTCCAGGTCGTCCGCCGCGGCAAGGGCAGAAGCATAAGCCGTTACGAGGGCTACCGCTTCAAGGATCTGGCTTTCCGCTATGCGGATAAGGTCATGCAGCCCCTCCTGGTCACTCTTGAACCTTCCGATGAGCCGGCAAAGCTGGTAACCCATACAGGTCAGGAGTTCAACCTCGTCCTTAAGGGCACTGTCGCTGTAGTATTCGAGGATAAGGAGATAATCCTCAATGAGGGTGATTCTATCTACTTCAACCCCACCTATCCCCACGGACAGCGCTGCGTCGGAGACAGTAAAGCAAGATTTCTGACAGTTATAGCTGAATAATTTCGCTTTTTTAAGCATTAGCAAAGGAGTTTTTACTGAAATGCTTTTAGACCGTTATCTTCCCCGTATAGATTTCGATTCATACGAGGATTTCAAGGAAAATTACAGGGTAAATGTTCCCGAGGACTTTAACTTCGGCTGGGACATCGTTGATGAATGGGCTAAGCAGGAACCCGAAAAGAAGGCTCTTGTATGGCTCAGTCATGACAAAAAGGAACGCACTTTCACTTTTACCGATATATCAAAGCTCTCAAATCAGACCTGCCACTACTTCCGCAGTCTGGGTCTCAAAAAGGGCGACGTTGTGCTTCTTATCCTCCGCCGCCGCTGGGAGTACTGGGTAATCGCCACTGCTCTCCACAAGCTGGGAGTAATTCTTATCCCCGGTAATCTTCTCTTTACCACACACGATATCGCTTACCGCGGCAATATGGCAGGTATCTCCGCCATCATCGCCTGCGATGACGAGTACATACGCGGTCAGATAGACGCAGCTGCTCCCCAGATAGAGACACTGCGCAAGAAGATCGCTGTTGCAGAGCCCCGTGAGGGCTGGGACTTCTTCGAGGACGAGATCGCTAAGTACCCAGATACCTTTGAGCGTCCCACAGACGATCAGGCTACCAAAGCAACCGACACCATGCTCATCTACTTCACTTCGGGCTCAACAGGTATGCCCAAGATGGTATGCCACAACTTCGCACACCCCCTGGGTCATATAGTTACCGCTAAATACTGGCACCAGGTACAGGAGAACAAGCTCCATATGTCTATTTCCGACTCAGGCTGGGCAAAGTTCGGCTGGGGCAAGATCTACGGACAGTGGATCTGCGGCGCTATACAGTTCGCCTATGACTTCACGGGCAGATTCAACGCCAAGGACATTCTCGAGGTAATCAGTCACTACAAGCTGACTACATTCTGTGCTCCTCCTACAATGTACCGCTTTATGCTCCAGGAGGACATGACACAGTACGATCTTTCATCAATACAGAACTTCTGCAATGCGGGCGAGCCCCTCAATCCTGAGGTATTCAACCGTATCTATGAGCTCACGGGCAAGAAAATGCGTGAGGGCTTCGGTCAGACCGAGGGAACCGTTCTCATCGCTAACTTCCCATGGATAGACCCCAAGCCCGGCTCAACAGGCAAGCCTTCTCCACTTTACAACATCCATCTGCTCCGTCCCGACGGTACAGAGTGCGAGGACGGTGAAGAGGGCAGTATCATGGTATGCGGCATCGACAAGGCTCGTCCCACAGGTCTTTTCTGCGGCTACTACAAGAACCCCGAGCTGACCGAGGCTGTTCTCGGCGGTGAGAACTACGACACAGGCGACGTTGCATGGCGTGATTCCAAGGGCTATTACTGGTTCGTAGGAAGAAATGACGACGTTATCAAGTGCTCCGGCTACCGTATCGGACCCTTTGAGGTTGAGAGCGCACTCCTCACACACCCTGCTGTTGTTGAGTCCGCTATCACAGGTGCTCCCGACCCCATCAGAGGACAGGTAGTAAAGGCTACAGTTGTTCTGGCTGAGGGCTACACCCCCTCTCCCGAGCTGACAAAGGAGCTCCAGGATCACGTTAAGCGCGAGACTGCACCATATAAGTATCCCCGTGTCATCGAGTATGTCAAGGAGCTTCCCAAGACTCTCGGCGGCAAGATAAAGCGTGCTCAGATACGCCATCAGGACGAGGAAAACTCAGCAAAATAATCACACACACTATCGCCCGATCGTATATGGTCGGGCGTTTCTGCTATAAGGAGGGATTATGAGAAAGCTTATAATAGTTGAAGGACTTCCCTGCTCTGGGAAAAGCACGGTATCAAAGCATATCGCCGATGTTCTGGGTATGGAGTGCACCGACGAGGGCAGCGGAGATCACCCTGCGGACTATGAATTTCACGCATTTCTAAGCGAAAATGAGCTTGCGGAGTTTCAGCCCGATGAACAGGAGCTCATACTCGCTGCTGCCAAAAAGCGCTGCGGAGGCTATATAGTCCCCATATGCAGCTTCAGCGGAGACCTCTTTGACAGACTCCTCACCCATAAAATATATGACTTTCTCCCCTGGGAGACCGAAAAGCCCATCATGCTGGACAAATGGCGCAGCTTCACCGAAAGCGCCGCGAGCTCCGCAGGTCATGTTTTCAACTGTGTTTTCCTCCAGAACCCCATGTGCGAGACCATGATGAGGTTCGGATTTGACAGCTCCGTATCCGAGGGATACATCAGGGAGATATATGATATTATCCGTCCGCTGAAGCCCTTTGTGGTCTATCTGAAAACCGACAATATCGCTGCGGAGTTAAAGATGGCTGTTCCTGAGCGCGGTGAGGAATGGTTAAACGGTGTCATTGATTACCACTGCGGAGGTGAATACGGAAAGTCTCTCAGGCTCAGCGGCTTCGAGGGCTACGTTTCCGCTCTTGAGGAGCGTCAGCGCCGCGAACTGGCTATTCTCGGACATCTCGGTATCGACAGCATCGTCATCGAAAACTTCAAAAATGACAGTCAGAAGGCTTACGATGAGATACTTGCGGCTCTATCCGCAGAATAATCAGAAACTTACGGGGGATACCCCGTTTTCTCAATAGTACCTGCGTAATCTACAAGTAATATGGGGGTGGCAAATATGAATTCTGATGCGCATCAAATCATATCCCGTGTCTATGAGGCAAAAACAGACAGCCACGCGGCAGATCAGCTGATCTCGGATTATATGCCATTCATCAAGTCCGAAACAGCGAGGTTTATCAACCGCCCGCCCGATAAGAGCGACGATGAACTGAGTATAGCCATGTTCGCCTTCTATGAGGCAATACAGAACTATTCCCGTCTGCGCGGCTCATTCCTGAAATTTGCGGCACTGCATATTAGGAACCGCCTCATTGACAACTACAGAAAAGAAAAGAAAAATAAAGGACAGATCTCACTTGATGTTTCCGAGGACGACAAGACCGACCTCAGGGAAACTATCCGCGACGAACATGACGCATACGAGGAAAATGAGCTCCGCGAAGCCACACAGCAGGAAATAGCCGAGCTCTCTGCACAGATGCAGGACTTCGGCGTATCCATGAGCGATGTGGCGGATAATTCTCCCCGGCAGAGGCGAACCCTCGAAAGCTGTCAGAGGGCTGTCCGCTACGCAAGAAGCAACCCCGATATTCTTGAAGATTTCCTCAGGACAAAGCGTGTCCCGCTGGCTAAGCTGGCTGAGGGCGCAGATGTGGAGAGAAAGACCCTTGAAAGACACAGGCGCTATCTGGTGGCTGTGCTCCTGATCTGCACCAACGGCTATGAGATAATGCGCGGACACATCATGCAGGTACTTAAAGGTGGTGAGAAAACATGAAATATATTGTTATGGAATGTAATGAGGGCTATGCTGTACTCATGGACGAGGAGTCCAGGTTCGTCAAGGCTGCCGATCTCAGCTATGAGGTGGGACAGACGGTAACGGATCCCCTTATCATGAACAGCGACGAAGACCGCGCGAAGAAGATAACCTTCCGCATAGGCAGAATTGCCGCAGTTGCCGCAAGCCTTGTGCTCATGGTCTCGGCAGGCTCCATATATTACTCACGCAATCTCAAGCCCCACTCCACAGTCCTTATCTCATCTGACGCCAATATCAGACTTGAACTCAACAAAAAGGGCAAGGTGCTCCACATAAAGTGCGAGGACAGTATAGGCAGAGAAATACTGAAGGACTATGACGGAAAGGGCAAGGATATGCTCACCGTTGCCAATGAGATACTTGAGCTTGAAAAGGCAAAGGGCGTTATATCCGACGGAGATACTGTTGACTTCTATATAGAGTCGGATAACTCCAGGGACTATGACACATACAAAAACGATGTTGAGAAGGGCATTTCCGATATCAATGTAAATGTCAAGGGTGTAAACGGCACCAAGCCCGCAGAAAAAGCAAAGCCCGATAATAAGGCAAAGCCTGAGCCTGCGGTGAAGCCCGATCCTGCAAAGGACGGCAATAAGCCTGAGGCTCCCAAGCCCCCTGCACAGGACGAGAAGCTCCCCGAGCCTCCCGCTCCGCCCGCAGTTGAGCCCGCTGCTCCTGCAGAGCCTCCCGCTCCTCCCAAGGGAGAGGCAAAGCCCGCAGAAGTAAAGGATCCTCCTGCACCGCCTGCAGAGACTCCAGAGCCGCCTAAGGAGGCAGACAAGCCTGCCGAGGGCGAAAAGCCGGAACCTCCCAAGCCCGACGAAGGCGCTGAGCCGCCTAAGCCTGAGGCGCATCCAGAGGCTGCTCCGCCCAAGGCTATTGCTCCCGCAGCAGGTCCGATGGGTGAAGCTTTAATAGCTATGGACGAAATACATATAGCTCCCATGGCTGAAGAACCACTGAAAGATAATACCATAACGGGCGAAGCGGAGCCTGCACCCGCAGCTCCGCCTGCTCCCCTCCCATCTGAGAAAACATGAATATATAGATAAAAGCACAGGACGTCATCGTAAGGCGTCCTGTGCTTTTTTGCCTGTATATTGCTAAAAATCGTATCATCAAAAAAATTTTTGAAAAAAATTTCCTATCACCCCTCTTTTCAGTTTCGCACTCCGTATCCTGTTAATGTAACACAAAACAAGTGTACAGCTCCCTACCACAAAGGGAGTCAAATAAATCATGTAAAGGAGTAATCAATCATGAAAAGCAAAAAGCAAATTCTCGCTGCAATCGCTGCTATGTCTGTTCTCTCATCTGTAGCAGGACTTAACACATTTGCTGCAAACGAGAAAACAGAAGAGACAGCTGTAACAGTTGCAGCTGAAGAAGCAACAGAGGCTGCTGAGGAAGTAACAGAGGCTGAAGAGCCTGCTGCTCCCGAGGTAACAGAAGACGGCGAAAAGCCTGAGCCCCCTGCACCGCCCGTAGCTCCCGAGGCTGACGGCGAAGTTCCCGAGGCTCCCGCAGCTCCCGAAGAGGACGCTGAGAAGCCCGCTAAGCCCATCGTTATCGACGTAACTGATCTCCTCGATCAGATTCGTGACTTCATCGATGCTAACAAGATCGATATCCTCACAGATGACATCATCGAGAACTGGGACAACATCAAGAAGGTTGATGTTCACTTCGATACAAACGAGAAGCCTGAGGCTGCTGAGGTTACTGAGGACGGCGAAGAGGCTGAGAAGCCCGCTAAGCCCGCTGGTCCTACAATCCTCAACGTAACAGACCTCTTCAACAACTTCCGTGACATCATCGACATCAATGACCTTGACTTCGTTACAGACGAGCTCAAGGAGCAGATCAACAATGTCAAGGACGTTAATGTACACGTTCATTTCGCTAAGGCTGAGGGCGAAAAGCCTGAGCTGCCCGTACCGCCTGTAGCTCCCGAGGACGGCGAAAAGCCCGAGCCTCCCGCTCCTCCTGTTGCACTTGAGGACGGCGAGAAGCCTGAGCCTCCTGCTCCTCCTGTAGCTCCCGAAGACGGTGAGAAGCCCGAGCCTCCTGCTCCTCCTGTAGCTCCCGCTGACGGTGAGAAGCCCGAGCCCCCCGCTCCTCCTGTAGCTCCCGAGGCTCCCAAGGGTCCCGCACACGAGCACCTTGGCCCCAAGGAGAGAGAAGCTCTCAAGGCTGCACAGGCAGAGGCTGAGTCTGCAACAGAGGCTTCAGCAGAGACTGAGTCAGCTGAATAATTATCCTATCCATAAATAATTGCTCTTTCCCGTAACGGGATTCCCCATAGAGCAGTTGAATTTCCATCCAATCCCCTTTTACCCCTTTAACGCTGCACCCCCGTAACAGTGCAGCTTAAATGAAACAAAAGGCGCCGCAGAAGCCCGTTCTTGCGGCGCTCTTTTTTGTCCTCATGAAAAATACATTAAATGATACAAAACTTCCCCCTTCTTTCAGAGGAGCTTTGTACTTCATTGATGATTTTTCGGGAAAACGCCATATATTCACAGATCCGTCACAAATCGCTGTTATAATATCCTTGTATCTTATCCGCTTACCCGGAAAGGTAACATCTTTTAAGGAGAAAATTGAATATGAAGAACACTGTTTCAACTCTGCTGAAGCAGAAGCAATCAGGTGACAAGATCACGATGCTTACTGCTTACGACTACACCACAGCAAAGATCATGGACGAGTGCGGCGTCAACGCTATCCTCATCGGGGACTCCCTCGGTATGGTCATGCTGGGCTATGAGAATACCCTGCCCGTTACCATGGAGGATATGATCCACCATACTGCCGCAGTTTCCAGAGGTGCCGAGAATGCCTTCGTTGTTGCCGATATGCCATTCATGTCATATCAGGTAAGCGTTCAGGACGCTGTCATCAACGCAGGAAGGCTTATCAAGGAGGGCGGTGCAAACGCTGTAAAGCTTGAGGGCGGCGCGGAAGTCTGCGACCAGATAAGAGCTATCGTAAATGCGTCGATCCCCGTTGTTGCACACCTCGGACTCACTCCCCAGTCGGTCAACGCCTTCGGCGGCTTCAAGGTCCAGGGTAAGAGCCTTGACAAGGCACGGAAGCTCATCGCCGATGCCCTTGAGATACAGGAGGCAGGCGCCTGTGCAGTAGTCCTGGAGGGTATCCCCGCTAAGCTGGCGGATATCATCACAAAGAAACTGTTCATTCCCACTATCGGTATAGGTGCAGGCAATGGCTGTGACGGTCAGGTGCTCGTATACCAGGATATGCTGGGACTCACAACAGGTCATACACCTAAGTTCGTAAAGCGCTTTGCGGAAGTTGGAGCGCTCATGCGTCAGGGTATCACGGACTACATCAGCGAGACAAAGGAAGGAAGCTTCCCCGCGCAGGAGCATACCTACGCTGTGGACGATGATGTTATCAACGAGCTTATGAAGGAGTGTGACTGATATGAAAATTGTAAAGACTATAGCCGAAGTACGCGCACAGGTGAAGGAATGGAGAGCTCAGGGCCTCACAGTAGGTCTTGTGCCTACAATGGGTTATCTCCATGAAGGCCACGCAAGTCTAATCGACGCCTCTCACAGGGACAACGACAGGACTGTGGTTTCGGATTTCGTTAATCCCATGCAGTTCGGTCCCACTGAGGACCTTGAAAGCTACCCCAGAGACATCGGCCACGATGCCGCTCTGGTAGAAGCTCACGGCGGCAACCTTATCTTCAACCCGGAGCCTGAGGAGATGTATCACGAGGGATTTTCCTCCTTTGTTGATATGACAGTGCTCACACAGGAGCTCTGCGGTCTCAGCCGTCCCGTACACTTCAGAGGTGTATGCACGGTAGTATCGAAGCTTTTCAATATAGTAAAGCCCGACAGAGCCTACTTCGGCAAGAAGGACGCTCAACAGCTGGCTGTCATCCGCCATATGGTCGATGACCTCAACATGGATATAGAAATTATCGGCTGCCCCATAATCCGTGAGGCAGACGGTCTGGCAAAGAGCTCAAGAAACACCTACCTCAGCGAAGCTGAGAGAAAGGCTGCCCTGGTGCTCTCAAAGTCCATATTCCTGGGAATGGATATGGTGAAAAAGGGTGAACGTGACTGCTCCGCCATAATCGGAAGCATGAAAAAGCTCATCGAAGCCGAGCCCCTTGCACGCATTGATTACGTCAAGATAGTGGACTGCGCCACAATGCAGCAGATAACCACACTTGACCGCCCTGCGCTCTGCGCTATAGCCGTTTATATCGGCAGCACACGCCTTATCGACAACTTCTTCACAGAAGACGTATAAGGAGGCGGACATGGAAATCTCAATGCTCAAAAGCAAGATACACCGCGCTATTATCACTCAGGCGGAACTCAACTATGTGGGCAGCGTCACCATCGACGAGGACCTTATGGACGCCGCAGGACTCTTTGAGTACGAGCACGTTCACATCGTAAACGTAAACAGCGGCAGCCGTATCGAGACTTACGTCATCGCAGGCGAACGCGGAAGCGGCGTTATCTGCCTTAACGGAGCTGCTGCCCGTGCAGGACAGAAGGGTGACCCCGTTATCATCATGTCCTATGCGGCTATGGTTCCCGAGGAGATAAAAACTCACCGCCCGAAGGTGGTATTCGTGGACGATAAAAACGCTGTCGTCAGGGTAGCCGACTACGAAAAGCACGGAGTTCTTATGTAAATAAAACGGCACTTTCAAATGAAAGTGCCGTTTCGTTTTTACATCAATTTCAGGCGTTATTTCAGCAGGCGGCACATTTCCGCGTAATCGCTGTCGGGGTGCTTCTGCTGTGCCAGCTCCACCAGCTTGCGCGATACCGCCTTGTACATCTCCCTGTCCACACCCGGTTCGATACACTCAAGGTGTCTGCGGACAGTCATGACGTCATTTCGCTCAACGGGTCCCGTAAGCGCTTCCACGGGTCCCACAGCCAGTACACGCCTGATATTGCTGAGTATCAGAGGCTCAAGAGCGCTCAGGGCTTCCTTTTCCGAAAAACCGCACTTGTCCATAAGGGACAGGCTCTCAGCCGCAAGAGCACAGACAAGATTGCTTGAAACTGCGCAGGCTGCATGGTATTCGCTCTTTGCACTGCCGCTGATGAGGCGAGTGTGATTGCCCATTTTATCCAGTATCCCCTTCCACTCAGCCGCAGCCGCCTCGTCGCCCTCTATGCAGAAGAAGGCGTTCTTCAGCTCCCTGTGAGAGTCATACTTGCTGCTGATAGGAAACAAGGGATGAACGGAACAGCCCTCTGCTCCGTACTTTCTGATGTCGGGGAACGCCTCAGCCGCGGAGAGAGCTCCGCTGCAGTGACAGATCTGCTTTCCGCCGATACCAAGTTCTCTGATAGCCTGATAGTTCTCTGTGATGGCGCTGTCGGGGACAACGATGAATATGACATCGCTTTCCTTTACAAGCTCAGCCGCATCCTCGTAGAACTTCGTTCCCGTGAACTTTGCTGCCTCTGCTGATGACTGCACATTACGGCAATAGTAGCCCGAGACCTCCAGACCGTTCCCGACAAAATACCTGCCGAGGGAAAAGCCCACTTTTCCCGCTCCGATAAATCCGATCTTCATTTTAATATCCTCCTGTGTAACCCAAAATGTTACTTTAACTGAATTATATCATATATTTTTCGGATTTACAAGGCTTTTTCCGCTATTTTTAGCAAAATTTTGATGTTTTATCACTTAACTTCATGTTTTTTCAAAAATACTTCCGCCCATGTGTCACGGAAGATGTTTTTTCTGCGAGTATATTTGCAGAGCGTTACAAATGCGCATTGAATTGCTTCGGCAGCCCCGCTGTCATAAGGACATCTTTAAAGCCTCGTTTTGAGAGATGTCCATAATAAAACGAGGAGGGATCAGATGACAGACCAACAGCTCCGCCGGCTTCTCAGCAGCTCACCCAAAAAAGCCCACAGGCTCATTTTCGATGAGTACTACAACTATGTTTATACTATCGTTTTCAACCGTCTGAGAAGCCTCGGAACTCCCGAGGATATCGACGAATGTATAAGCGATGTTTTTGCGGAGATATTCACCAAGTACAACTCTGAAAGCAGCCACAGCGGTAATATAAAGGGATTTGTTTCCGCTATAGCGCGAAACCGCTCCGTAGATACGTTCAGACGGCTGAACTCAGGCATAAAGGCTTCGGTGTCACTTGACGCCGATGAGGCTGTGCAGCTCTCCTCCGATGAGAGGATAGACGAGCAGGCAGAAAGGGCTGAGACCGCTCACGCTCTGCTGGACGCCGTGAAGTCCCTTGGTGAACCCGATTCGACCATTATCATACAGAAATACTACTACGGCAAGAGCTCCGAGGATATAGGCAATATGATAGACATGAAGCCCAATACGGTCCGCAAAAGGCTCAGCCGCGCCCTGAGCAGACTCAGAGACATTCTCAGGGAAGACGATGAAGGAAGGTGAAGTCATGAATGAGAAAAATGAATTTGATATTCTCGAAAATGCCGAGAGCAGCGTTACCGACAGGCTTGAAGCTGAATTTCCTCCCCGTGACAATAGAGAAAAGGAGAAAATATTCAGAATGAGCGAAAGAAAATTCAATAATACATCTGCACCTGACACAGAAAAAGAGCAGACAGTCAGCGGTGTTGAGGTCTACCGCCGTCCCAAGTGGCAGCGCGGACTCAGTATCGCAGCAGCCTGCGCTCTGGTAGTCGGAGGTGCAACAGGCGGCGCTTACGCATTCAGCCGTTTCAGAAACACCCCTGCCGCCGAAAGTCAGCTCGATACCCAGAAGAAGGTCGCTCCCTTCGGCGACTTTTCCGAGCTGGAGTATCAGCTCTGTGACTACAACAGAGATTCAATGATAACCGTTACGATAGAGGACAGTCCTGAAGCATACGGATATTTCGAGCTTTTCAGCGGTCCGATAATATCACAGCAGAAGCGCGATAAGTTAGCGGATTTCTTCAATAATTATGATTATGAGGAGATCGCCGCAGATACCGATGAAGCCATAGGTGTTGTGAACGAGGCTGTCACCGAGGCAGAGACCATCGATATTTCCACAATAGAAGATGCGCCTGCTCCCATAAATGCGGACGAAAGTGATCCGTATTTCATCTACTGCCGCGACAACGAGATAAAAGCAGTAAAGATATACGATGTGGGCGAGTTCGGTGTCCTCAACTATACCCATTTCAACTTTGATGAGCAGGACGGTCAGTACTTCATGACCGACGATGAGATGTCCGTTGAGGGCTACAAGATAGACTACGGTCTTTTCAAGTCCACTATCAATGAGATACTCAGCTCCGAGGACGAGGAGGAAACTCCCACAGAGCCCGAATATAAAGGCGTTGCTCCCTTCGGCAACTTCTCCGAACGCGAGTACTTCATTCCCGGCGGCGAGGACGCAGAGAAGCAGATATTCGTCAAAGCTGACGAGGAAACACAGATAACCTTCGGCAGCGGCGAGGTCATCTCTGCTGAGCAGAGCAAACAGATCGAGGAGCTTTTCAACAGCCTTGAGTGGAATGAGTCTGTTGAGCCCAAGACAAAGCCCTTCTGGCTGGTTGGCATCGACAGAATGACATTTATCTCCATGGACGGCTCCGACTTCAATATGCTGTCCCTCAACGGCGACAACAATACCCTTACATGGGACAGCTTCAGATATGAGACAGAGTCCGAATACGAGGGCATGGCTAACTATAAGCGCACAGAAGGCTCCGCACGCCAGATAAAGACCTATGATATCGACTACGTCAGCCTTGTAAACAAGCTCTCCGAAATAATGGGCAGAGAGCTGGGATACAGCATACACAACGACTTCATCAACAGCGACTGGTTCACAGAAAACGACCGCGTACTGCTCTCAGAGGAACAAAAGAAGGCTATATATGAGCTCCTCAGCAGCTGTGACTTTGAACAGATGTCTGCACCTGCGATCACGCCCCAGGCATATTTAGTTCTTTTCAGAGAAGAAAATGACGGTACACTCACTGCACTCAATATCGAGTCACATCCCGATTCAACATTATTCGGATGTGTGCATTACGAAGTCGACGAAAACGGTCAGTATAATGGAAGCAATGGTTCAGTTATGTGGGTTGGTTCCTGCCCCGACAATACCATTGAAGACAAAATATTGAAAATATTGGGCAGAAGCAAGATCCCCGAAGTCATCACTGACCTTACTGCCAATGACTGGCGCTTCCTTGACACAGATCCACTGGCTGAAAATCATCTTCATTATAACCAGATCGACCTGAACATGAAGTACGTTGATGTTAATGGCAGCGAGAGATCCTCCTACCTCCAGATGATTTACGGCACCGACAGTATATCACAGGAAGGTCTCAGAAGCATTTCCGATATTATCAGCAACAACAGCTGGTACGAGGTCGATAACATGGATGTCCTTGATCTCATCAGACTTCCCGACGGAAGCTATCCGCCCAGCGTAGAGCTCAGCATGATGGATGACAAGCACATTTACGTCCTCGACTTCACTTCAGGCGACGGGCATACAGTCCTCAGAATAGATGCAGTAAGATACTTTATTGAGAACGGCGTATACTACCTTGACAACACTCCCGATGATGTGACTAATTCAATTTACGGCAATACCCTCGTCTGCGATAATCCCATTATCTCTCAGACTATCAGGGAAGCAGCTACGGGCAATTAAAACACGATACAGAAAAGCGCAGACCATAAGGTCTGCGCTTATTTTGTCATTCAGTTTCTGCCTGCACGCTCGCGCTGCATCATGCGACGCTGACGCTCAGCCTCTTCCTTCTGTGTGCGGCGCTCCTGATCCCGTCTGAGCTGCTCGCTGTAGTAAGCATCATCCGCCAGAGACTTGTTTCTCCTCAGGAAAAATACGACTACTCCAAGCAATAATACGGCAACAACAGCAATGACAATGACAACAGGTAACGGCATTGTTTTTCCCTCCTTTGTGAAAATTGACTCTCCGTAATATGCTACTTAAATTTTACCACTTTATGAGCCGCGGTTCAACAGGGAAAAACGCCGAATTTAAGCCCTCCGCATTGTATATTTCGCACAAGTGACTATTTTGCAAGGGATATGTCAACGGTTATATCTCCCTCGCCGAAGATGTCCTCCAGCTCCTCCTGTGAGACACCTGTGATATGTCCGAGTCTTGTGTAGCTCCAGGTGTTAGAGTTGTAGAAAATGGTCATCTGATTTCCCTGATAGAGCATGATGTCCCCAGCCTCGGTGGTTATGCGCTCGTCCGATTTTGGCAGAGACTGTGGCAGTTTTCCCACCTTCTCAAAGCCGCCGTACTCATTGAGCTTTGCCGTGAAGCCCTCCTCAGCCAGCTCCGCCAGAGCCCTTGCGGCTTCGTTGTCAGCAAGCTCCGCCGTGAGAGTATGTCCGTTCACTTCTATGGTTATACGCGACTTCTCGTTCATGGTTTCCGCAGCCTCCTTCCGTATTATGCACAGGTCAAGGGAGGTCCACTCGCCGTCGCCGTCGGCGTCAAGGTCCGTACCCTCTGTGTTATCCGACTTGCCCAGGAGATGATCCTGCATTGAGGTTACGTCCTTTGGGGCGTATTTTGCCCGTTTTGCTGCTCCTGCGGCTGTTGCTCCCGTAAGCACCGCAGCTGCGGCGATAATTGATACAGCTGTTATCTTTACTGCCCTTTTCATAATGCAGATCAGCTCCTTTCCGTATTTTTATCATAACACAGAAAAGCTGATATTGCAAATGCCTATTTTGTATTATATGATATTACATTCAGGCATATCTCTGCTGCAAGCGCTTCAGAAACAGCTCTGCCGCAGGAGTAAAGACCTGATACTTCTTCCAGATAACGTCCAGACCTGCGGTCATTCCCGGCTCAAGTGGACGGAAGCACAGCGGACTGTTCACATCGGTGTTGGTGATACCGTCGATACCTACGGCATAGCCTATGCCAGCCTCGACCATTATCGCCGCGTTGTACATGAGGTTGAAGGTAGTGACGATGTTGAGCTTGTCAAAATCGCTGCCGAACCAGTTGATGAACTCGTTGTCCTCCTTGCTGCCGTCTATTGCCTGCCGTGAAAGTATGAGGGGAAGCTCCAGCAGGTCCTGTCTTGTGACCGCGTACTTTTCCGCAAGGGGCGAGTCCTTGCGCATGACTACTCCCCATGTGTCCTCCGCAGGCAGGTGCAGGCAGTCATACTTGGTAAGGTCGGCAGGCTGGACAAGTATGCCGAAGTCGATGAGCCCCCTGTCAAGGCGCTCGGTGACGTCAGCCTCGTTGCCGCTGTGGAGGTGGTACTTTATATCGGGGTACTCCCCACGAAGCTCCCTGACAACCTCGGCGATGTAGCTTATAGCTCTGGTCTCACCGCCGCCGATGTAGATGTCCCCTGCCACAGTGCCCTCCATTGAGCGGAACTCCGCCTCGGTCTTGTCCACCATGGAAACTATCTCCTCTGCGCGTTTTCGGAGGATAAAGCCCTCCTGTGTCAGCTTCATGCTGTGGCTTCCGCGAATAAAAAGCTTCTGCCCCACCTCGTCCTCAAGCTCCTTTATCTGCCTTGACAGTGTGGGCTGGGTAACGTGAAGGTAATTGGCGGCATTTGTTATGCTTCCCTCTCTTGCGATGGCAAGAAAATAGCGTAATACCCGTATCTCCATAGACTGCACCTCCTATTTTTATAATGAAATTATATCATCTCAGTGATATGCCTGTCAAGCATAATATGGTTTAGATATAAAGTATTTGCATTTCTGCCCGATATGTGTTAGACTTTAGTTACAGGAGGTGAAGGACATGACAGACAACAGCACCGCTCTTGCAGCATTAAGACAGAACCTCGCCGACACAGGTATGGACAGCTCCACCATTGAAAAATGTGTGGTGCTCATTGACAAAAGGGACAGCGCAGCTCTCGGAAGGCTCATAGGCGAGTACCGACAGCAGCTCCTTGACACCGTCCACACCTATAACAGGCGCATAGACTGTCTCGATTACTTCACCTACACACTTGATAAAAACGGAGGTATACAGATATGAAAGACGAAATGCTCACTCTCACTCAGGAATGGGACAAGACCTTCCAAAAATCAGACAAGACAGAACACAGGAAGGTGACCTTCCACAACCGCTATGGCATAACCCTTGCGGCTGATATGTATATACCAAAGAATGCTTCGGGAAAGCTGGCTGCCATAGCTGTATGCGGTCCCTTCGGCGCAGTCAAGGAGCAGTGCTCGGGACTCTATGCACAGACTCTTGCAGAGCGCGGATTTCTCACCATTGCCTTCGACCCCTCATTTACGGGAGAGAGCGGCGGTCAGCCCAGATATGTTGCCTCGCCTGATATAAATACCGAAGACTTCTGCGCAGCTGTGGACTTCCTCTCCCTTCAGGACAATGTTGACCCTGAGCGCATAGGAATACTCGGCATCTGCGGCTGGGGCGGCATGGCTATAAACGCAGCTGCCATAGATACCCGCATAAAGGCGACCGTTTCCTCTACCATGTACGATATGACACGCGTGAACGCAAAGGGATATTTCGACGAGGCTGACAGTGCTGACGCACGCTTTGCCATGAAGCAGGCTCTCAATCAGCAGAGAATCAAGGACTACGCTTCAGGTGAATACGAGCTTGGCGGCGGAGTAGTTGACCCCCTCCCCGAGGACGCACCCTTCTTCGTAAAGGACTACCACTCCTACTACAAGACTGACAGAGGCTATCACCCCCGCTCGCTGAACTCTAACGGCGGCTGGAACAAGACCTCATCGCTGTCATTCATAAATATGCCCATACTTGCCTACTCCGACGAGATACGCTCGGCAGTTCTGGTGGTATGCGGCGAAAAGGCTCATTCACGCTATTTCAGCGAGGGCGCTTTCAAGAAGCTCACAGGCGATAACAAGGAGCTCCTGGTAGTTGAGGGAGCAGTCCACACCGACCTCTATGACGGCGGCGGCAAGGACGCTATCCCCTTTGACAAGATAGAGTCCTTCTACACTCAGTACCTCAGATAATTTCCACCCCTAAAGGCTAAGGTCTCCGTACTGCCCTTTGCAGTGCGGAGACCTTTTATTTATACTATATCATGTTTTCTTTCAGAGCTTCCAGCTTACAGCCTTCTGGCGTCCCTGAATGAAGCCGCGGTAAATGCCCTCCTGAGCCATGAGCTCATCGTGAGTGCCCTGCTGTACTATCCTGCCGCGGTCAACCACAAGTATACGGTCGGCATCGCGGACAGTTTTCAGTCGGTGGGCTATCATTATGATGGTCTTCTCCTTTGTGAGAGCCTCAACAGCCTGCATAAGCTCCGCCTCGTTCTCGGGGTCTACATTGGCAGTCGCTTCATCCAGAACAATGATGGGAGAGTCCTTCATAATGGCTCTTGCTATGGAGATACGCTGCTTTTCACCGCCCGAAAGACTTGCTCCTCCCTCGCCGATGACAGTGTCATAGCCCTCGGGAAGCGCAGATATGAAGTCGTGACAGCAGGCCTTCTTAGCCGCCTCTATAACGGCTTCCATAGGAGCGTCGGGCTGTCCGAAGCGTATATTGTTGGCGATGGTATCATGGAAAAGGTATACCCTCTGGAATACAAAGCTGTAGTTCCGCATGAGTGCGTCCATGCTGTAATCCCTTACGTCCCGTCCGCCGAGAGTAACACGTCCCTCGTCAACGTCCCAGAAGCGGGAGAGCAGGTTCACAAGAGTGGTCTTGCCACCGCCTGAAGGACCAACAATGGCAGTTGTGGTCTTTTCGGGAATATCGAGAGATATACCGTCGATGATTTTGCACTCCTCATAGGCAAAGCCTATATTCTCAGCACTGATGTCACAGCTTGCAGGCACGGCGTTCTCGCCGTCTATGTCCATCTGAGGAGTCTCAAGTATATCCTGAGCCTGTCTTACGCAAACGTCCACCGTCCTGAGGAGGGCTGAATACTTGCCTGCTGCGTCCAGCTGAGCGTATATGATGTAGGAGCTGATTATCATTATGATACAGGTGATGAGCTCCATAGTTCCGCCGATGTACAGCAGTACAGAGAGAAGAGTGATGAGTGTTCCCACAGCCTTGAGTATGAAGCTCTGCACTGTCATGAAGGGAATGAGCCTGAGCTCCATTGAACTGTTGGCGTTCTCATTCTCATCGATAGCCTTGTTGAGCTCGCGGCTCTGGCTGCCTGTAAGACGGTAGGCTCTTACCTCGGAAATGCCCTGTATGTACTCTATTACTCTCGATACCAGTGCAGAGTCCTTTTCCACCTTCTGCTTGGACATTGCCGCAGAAGCCTTCATCATGGAGCTGTTGACCGCAAAGAATATCACAAGTCCGACGCAGAGGAGCAGTCCTATGCGCCAGTCAAATGCTATTACCATGACAGTTATCACCGCCGTGGTGAGAAGTCCCGAGCACACTATCATGACTACTCTTGTAGCCACATTCTCAAGGTTCTGCATGGTGTTTGTGGTAACGGACATTATCCTTCCAAGGCTGTTGGCATTGTAGTAGCCCATGGGCAGATAGCGGAGATGCTCGGCTATCTCCATACGCTTCATGGCGCAGGTGCCGTAGCCGCCCTCGGTCTGGAGCATGGTCGCCTTTGTCTTGATAAATCCCGAGCCTGCCACGCTGACAAACATTATTCCCAGACAGGTCAGACAGGTCTTTCCCGTTACATTATCCTCGATAAGTGCCTTCACCATTACCCATATCGCAGGTATCTTCAGCGCCTCGAAAAGCGCCTGAAGGAAGGTGAGAACTATGGAAGCATAGAACTTCTTCCTGTACCTCTCACCGCAGAAAGCAAAGAAGTTTTTCAGTATCTTAATCATTCCCGGCACCTCCGTCCTTTGAAGCTATATGAGCCTTCCACATTTTTTCGTATACAGAATGCCTGTCCAGGAGCTGCTGATGTGTGCCCTGCTCCGCAACGGCTCCGTCCTTTATCACATAGATGCAGTCCGCGTCCTTGATGGTGGAGAGTCGGTGAGCTATGACGATAAGAGTCTTGCCCTTGACCAGCTTCGCCACGGACTCCTGGATAACCGCCTCGTTTTCGGGGTCAGTGTAGGCAGTAGCCTCGTCAAGTATGATGACATCTGCGTTTTTCAGCATTGCCCTTGCGATAGCTATACGCTGTCTCTCGCCTCCGGAAAGGTGTCCGCCGGAGTTGCCGACTATGGTGTCGTAACCCTTTTCCAGTCCCATTATGAAGTCATGGCAGCCGCTCTGTCTTGCAGCATTCTCAACCTCCTCATCGGTGGCTCTGCCGTCGGTCCTGCCCATTCGGATATTGTCCCTTACGGACAGGTCAAAGAGGTAGTTGTCCTGTGAGACATAGGCTATCCTGTCGGCTTGGTCCTCAAGGGGTATCTTCCTTATATCCACGCCACCAAGGCTTATGCTTCCGGACCCTACGTCCCAGAGGCCGGCAATAAGCCTTGCGATAGTGGACTTGCCGCTTCCCGAGGGACCTGCCAGAGCAATGAATTCTCCCGTTTTTATGGTCATGGATACGCCGTGTAGTATCTCCTTGTCGCCGTAGCCGAAGTGAACATCGTCAAGAACTATATCGCTGTTCTGCGGCTTCTCCGTAAGAGCATCGGGACGCTCCATAACAGGGGCGTCGATTATGGTCCTTACCTCACCCACTATGGTGCTCATCTGAGCGATATCGTCGGAATAGGACATGACGTTGATAAGGGGCTCGATAAGTCCCACAGTCATGATGATGACAGTGATGAAGTCGGTGGGAGTTATAGTGCCGTGGATAGCCATGATACCGCCGATAGGCAGCACCGAAAGCATGGTGGCAGGCATTATGCTCATGGCAAAGGTCATGTGCAGGCTGCACTTTCTCATCCAGTCCACAAAGCTGGCTGCCGACTCCTCAGCGGCAGAGGCAAATTTTTCGTAGCTGCTCTCTGACTTGCCGAAGACCTTGATGACCTCGATACCGTTTATGTACTCCATGGATACGTCGTTCAGCTCCTTTGTAGCCTTGACGCAGCGCTTGTAGTTCTCCTCATAGCCGAACATCATGAGCATATAGCAGAGAGCGCCCAGAGGCAGAGTTATAAGCGCCGCAAGTCCCAGCTTCCAGCTTATGATGAAGACGTATATCATGACGATAACAGGAGCTCCGATACCTGTGGTGAACTCGGGGAGTATATGTGCAAGTGTTGTCTCGATGCTGTCTATGCGCTCCACTATGATGTTCTTCAGTGAGCCGGAGGGCTGAGAGATAACGTCACCCAGAGGCATTTTTGCCAGCTTGTCCAGTGCCTTTTTGCGTAGCACTGCCAGCACATGGAAGGTGGCAAGGTGAGAGTTCGCCGTTGATAGGGCGTGGAACAGAGCGTGTCCCAGCCAGAGCAGCAGTATTATCATACAGTTGAGTATATAGCTGCCCTTGTCGCTGCTGCCCTCAAGCAGCAGCTTCACTATCTTCGCCACAAAATAGTAGGGCACAATACCGCATATTGTGCTCAGCGCCGCAAGTATGACGCTGGCTGTGAATTTTGTCTTTCTGCTCCCCGACTGGCTCAGCAGCCAGCCGAAGGCATTATTTTTATCCTTTTCCAAATCTGTCTCCTCCTTTTCGGTAATCCTGGGGAGTTACTCCCATAACTGTGCGGAATGCCGCCGAGAACTTTGAGGCGTTGTCATAGCCCACGCTCTGGGCGATATCCGCAATAAGCCTGCTCCTGTCGGAGAGAAGCAGATCCGCAGCATACTGCATACGATAATTCTTGATGAACTGGTATACGGGGCTTCCGTACATTCCCTTGAAGCACTTTCTCATTGTTGCTGAGGGAAGTCCGCAGACCGCAGCCAGCTCGTCGATGGTGTAGTTCCTGTCGGGATGGGCGGTTATAATATCATGGACCGCCTTTACTCTTTCCGCCTGAACTGCCGAGAAATACCGCCTTTCCACTATGAATCTGTCCGGAGAGATAACATCCATGTGAAGCAGCAGCTCCGTGATCTTTACCTTAAAAAAGTCGATACGCCGCTGCTCGGGTACATTATAGAGCTGGGAGAATAAGCTGTTCAGCGTATCATCAGCCCGTATGAGGCACTCTCTTTCGTCGGGGCAGAATTTTTCCGACAGCCTGCTCAGGTCCACACTTATGGAGGGCATCTCCCTGCGGAAAGAGCGCTCTGCCAGCTCAGTCTGAAAGCCTATGGTTATGCCGTGATAGTGTGAGAGCGGCATCCTCACCACTCCCTTGTGGTGGACACGTCGGTCTATCCTGATATCACCGGGCTCCATACAGTAGCGTATTCCGTGGCCAGCCTCATGCTCTATTCGTCCCTCGCGGCAGTGGTCAATGCACAGCAAAGTATCCGCTGCCTGATAATCCGAGTCACACTCCTGCATATGGAAGTCGTTGTACATAAGGTATATCCCATCAAACACCCGATACAGTGTCATGAAGCCCTCCCCCACCTTTCCGTTCATGCGGAGCACGCGGCAGTTCTCATCTGCCGCCACCTGAAAAACATTGGAGCATTTGTAGAGGGTATTCATATTGTCAAGCATTTCATAAAGCGTATTGTCCATTTCAGCTCTCCAGTCTTATTATATTTGTGCAGCAGGCTTCGATGAGCTCACTGTCATGAGTGACCACAAGGACAGTTCTTCCCTGCTCCCTGAGCTGTCTGAGAAGGTCTGCGGTCTGACGCATATGCTCATAGTCCAGGCCGCTGGTGGGCTCGTCAAATAGGAGTATATCACGTCCCGAAGCGGCTGCGCAGGCAATAGCCACACGCTGCTTCTGACCTCCGGAAAGGCTCATGGGGTGGCGGTCCGCAAAGTCCTCAAGGTCAAGACTGCGGAGTATCTCCCTCGCCTTTGCCTCGTCCTCCTGAGCCAGGCTTATGAGCACCTCCTCAAGGACGCTGTCCGTGAACAGCTGGTGGTCAACATCCTGCATTACCATGAATATTCTGCGTGAACGCCTTGCGCTCCTGCACATATGCCTGAGGAAGGTAGTCTTGCCCGCACCATTTCTTCCCACAACAGCGGTTATCTCATGGAGTGGGATCTCCGCAGGGAAGGTAAACTTCTTATGGGGCTTCACGTTAAATACCTCGCCGCGGCTGCATGAGCGTTCAATGGTGACAGGGTCGGTATCGTGTATGGACCGCAGACCGTACTCCGCCAGCTTTTCATTGGTCATGGCGTCCATATCAGCCCTGCTCCAGTCCTCGGCAATGGCTCCGTCCCGTATAAGCAGAGCCCTGTCTGCAATGTCCCAGAGGTAGAAAAGGCGGTGCTCTGCGGCGATTATTGTTCTGCCCTCCGACTTCCACAGCTTTATTATCTCGCGGAGCTGCATGGTGGAGGCATAGTCCAGATTGGCTGAGGGCTCATCAAGGAGTATCAGGGGCGGCTGCAATGTATCCACGGAGGCGCAGGCTATCTTCTGCTTTTCACCTCCCGACATACAGAAAATGTTCCTGTCCATAAGATCGGAAATTCGGAAGCGCTCCACAGTCCGCCCGATACGGGAAAGTATCTCATTTTCGGGAAGTCCCTGATTTTCACAGCCGAATGCCAGCTCTCCCGTGGTGTCCACCGTGAAGAACTGAGCGCGGGGATTCTGGAACACCGTGCCCTGAAGGGCGGCGGTCTCGTAAAGCTCCATTTTCGGGACGGACCTGCCGTCTATGAGCACATCTCCCGACAGCTCTCCCTCAAAGAAATGGGGCACCAACCCGTTCAGCAGCCTTATTACCGTGGATTTTCCGCAGCCCGAGCTACCTGTCAGCAGCAGGAACTGCCCGTCGGGAACTGTAAGGTCCATGTGCTTTATGCAGCCCTTTTCGGGAGCAGCTGCATAGCTGAAGCTGACGTCTCTGAGCTCTGTCATGTCACCGACCTCCATATTATCCAGACCAGTGCCGCTGCACACAGCAGGAACATAGCTATATCAGCGGCGCGAAAACCTATCCTGCACACATTGGTGCGCTTTACAGGTGAGCCCAGTCCTCTTGTGAGCGCCGCCGCAGACAGCTCCTCGCCTATCTTCACGGAACAGGTCATCATGGGCACAAGGCGGTATTCCGCCATCTGCATGACCTTGCTGCCGCCAAGGCGAATGTCTCTCATCTTCATAGCCTCACCGATAGCGGAGCACTCCTCCTTTACAGTGGGGAAAAATCTGAACATTACCGCCATGGGTATGGTTATCTTCGGAGTTACGTGCATACGCTCCATAGCCGCTGTGAACTCGCTGACCCTGGTGCTGCTCATGACGTAATTTCCCATCATAAGACTTGGCACAAATCTCGTGAGTATGCCGCTGCACATCAGCAGTACTATGGCTCCCCTGCCCTCTGTGGGAATATGCCCCGCTGCCAGTCCAAGTCCAAGGAGCACTGCACCAATTACCGCGGTCCTGTACTTTTTTACAGTGAGGAGCAGCAGAAAGGGCAGCGCCATGAATACAGTCTTAAAGGGCTCTGCATTGCCTCCTCCGAGTCCGCCCAGAACTATCACCGCCTCAGCGAGGAGGAGCAGCAGCTTTGTCCTCGGGTCAAGCTTTATCATACTATACCCGCCTTGACGAAGTGCTTCTTCATCACAGCCTTGCCAAGAAGTCCGCCAATTATGCCGCATACAAAGGCAGTCACCAGAAGCACGGGACACATCCACATGGGCATGAGCTTTGTGAGGGCGTCGATGTAGTCCTGACCGAAATCCTTACGTGTGGACCAGTACTTATCCGCCATGAAGAACAGGGGCAGATAGTTTCCCCAGAGCCACATACCGAACACACCGTGAGTAAGCACTGCCTTTGAAGCGCTCTTATACTGTCCGCTCCTGTAGACAAGCTCTGCGCAGAGACCTGTGACAGCGCTGACTATGACCGTAAAGAAACCCATACCCGTAAGTATCATCATAATGCCCATGATAATGCTCATAATCAGTATCATGCCGAACTTCTTTACCTTTGTGAGAAAGAGCATAAAGGGTATACCGCCCGCTATGGGCACAAGCACTGCCAGAAGCGGCATGAATACCGGGATAAATCCCAGCATCGCGAATACCATGACTACCACAAAGTAAATGGCAGAAAAAATACCAATGTTTATCAGATCCTTGCCTTTCATAAAAACCTCCATCTGTTAGAATCATCTAACATCATAACATAATATCAGGCTGCCGCAGCAGCCGTAGTACAGTATATCACGGAGGAACTGCCCTCTGCAACTCCATTCTGTCAAAAAAGCTCCGTTCTGATAATAAAATTCTCCGCCGCCTTCACATAAAAAACCGCCGCTTACGTGCTCCGTAAACGACGGTCATAATATTGGTTATCACGATATTTTTTCAGCTTGTCCGCAATGGTCTGTCTTGCTGTCGGAATGTCATCGCAGTAGATGCTCACTACCTCGGTGACTTCCGCTCCCTTCGCCATTTCACGTATATCCGCAGTGCTCTTTACAAATCCGCTGCTGCCCTGTGTGGCAATAAGATATATGTGCTTTCCGCTGAGGTCCGTATTCTCAAGGAATGTGGCAACGGGCATTGGGACTGTTCCCCACCATATGGGATAGACAAGAATGATACTGTCATAACCCGAAACGTCCGGGTGCTCTATATCGGGACGGGCATTGCTGCGGAGCTCCTTTCCCGCAACAGAAACCGTATCTCCATAGGAGGAGGGATACTTCTCACCAGTGACGTTTATCGGCTTCATATCACAATCCAGAGCGTTGCTGACCATTTCTGCAATGAGCCTGTTGCTGCCTGTGAGCTCTCCGTCGCAGAGCATGAGAGAAGCTCCCGATACTGCGTCAACGTCCTCCTCAAAGTCGGTGTTGCCCACTCTTGTGAAGTATACCACAAGGGGCTTGCTGCCGCTCCATTCCACCTTCTCACCCTCTACAGCCTGTGAGCGGTCAACGGTGACAGTCCTGAAATGCCTGTTCATATATGGCACCAGCGCCAGTCCAATGGCTATGGAAGCTGCTGCACCTGCCGCAATGAGAAGGGCTGCGGTCTTCTTTTTCTTTGTGCGGATAAAGCCGTGCATACCGCCGTGAACTACAGCAAGTGTAAGCACAGCCGTCGCCATATAGCGGCGGAAGTCACTGCTGCCCATAAACTTGAACCAGGGAAAAAGCAGCCTTGAAACTCCCATACTGCTCAGCATGAGAACTATTATGCACAGGAAAAGCAGCACTGTAACTATGTCGGAGAAGCGCCTTGCGGCGGACTTCTTTCCGCCCTTCCACATTCCTGATATGACCTTCCGCTTCAGTATGATATGAACTATAAGGCAGAGGAAAAAGCCAATTCCCAGCCATTCATGTATGATATTTCCCGTAAAGACGTACAGCATCTGCACCAGCAGTATCAGGTACATTAGCACGTCGGCAGCAATGCCTGTCTTTCTCGCAAAACTCCTCTTGTCCATGGTCTCACTCCTTTTTATTCAATTATATCAGCGCAAAGAGGGACTGTCAAGGAAACTCCCGAAAAATCGCAGTGAATTTAACAAAAAAATAACATTATCATCTTGCATTATGAGTAAAAATGTGCTAAAATTAGAAAAAATGCAGTTTTTTGCAGAAAAGAGGGATCCTATGAACATCAAGGAAGCAATAAGCTCACGACACAGCGTAAGACAGTACCTCAGCAAGCCCATCTCTCAGGAGCACAGAGATCAGCTTGCGGAGATCATCACTTCATGCTGTAAGGAGAGCGGGCTCAGGATACAGATAATCTACGATGAGCCCATGTGCTTCAATACTTTCCTGGCACACTACGGCAAATTCACCAACGCAAACAACTATATCGCATTAGTCGGCAAGAAGTCCCTTGAAAATCTGGACGAGCTCTGCGGCTATTACGGACAGAAGATAGTTCTCGCTGCACAGCAGATGGGTCTCAACACCTGCTGGGTGGCAGGTACCTACGGCAAGCGCAAGCAGCAGGCTGAGGTAGCCTCAGATGAAAAGCTGGTATGCGTTATCGCTATCGGCTACGGTGCCAACGAGGGCACCAAGCACCGCTCAAAGCCTGTGGAGAAGCTCTGCGATGTTCCCCGCGACGAAATGCCACAGTGGTTCAGAACCGGTCTGATCGCTGCCATGATGGCTCCCACAGCCCTCAACGAGCAGAAGTTCTTCGTGACTCTCGACGGAGACGAGCCTGTGATCACCACCAAGAACGGCATGATGACAAAAATAGACCTGGGTATCGTAAAGTACAATTTTGAAGCTGCTTCAGGTCACAAATGCAAATAAACTATATCACCGGAAGAGCTGAATATGTGCAACAATCTTAATGATAATCATAAAAGAATGCTTGATCTGCTGTATGCAATGAGTGAGCCAATATGCAAGGAAAAAAATATCAGGCTCGGTATAAGCTTTCCTGCTGAAGGAAAGCTTAATGCCTGTGTATATTATGACCATAGCTACAGCTCCTATCAGATACAGATATTCTCCGATTGTCTTCACCTTTTTTATCCCATAGAGACAATGACTGACCGTTTCACTAAAGATGATCTGCTTTTTTGACAAGGTCAAGAAATTGATGATATTTGAACACTCATGTAATGATACATACAGAGAAGAACTTAACAACCTTTTTTCAAGTATAATATTATTACATATCTTCTTTCATGAATGTGGTCACATTATAGCAGGTCATGTAGACAAGTCGCAGTCACTTCTGTATGAATATGATGCTTCGCGTAAAGGCAGCTTTGCAGTTCAGGAACATGAGATGGTAGCTGATTGGTGGAGCACTAAACAGCTTTTCAATTTAATGTTTCATGCCGTAAACCTGTTTAATGAAGATAACGATGAAAAACTCCGTATACTGAAAAAGATCACTATATTGTACTGGTTATCACTTACGCTGGAATTCCAGATATTCGATAATAAACACCCCAATCATCCTTCCGACCTGTCGTCACTTACTCACCCTATCCCCACTGTAAGATTATACTATACTATAGAGGCTACACGGGAAGGGATCTCTGATGTACTGTTACAATCCGGGCTCAGCCTCGAAAATGCAGATAAAGGGGCAGATATTATAGTGAATGCTGTGCTTGACACTATCAACTCCTTTTTAGGTATAATGAACGTTCCCATCGATTTCAAAAAGTTTGATCGTGATGTAGTTGAGTGCTATATGAAGTTACGAGATATTCCCTATGAAATCCCACGAGACGCTCAATACCTGCATCTTGCCCCTCTGCCTGATGGTTACAGGGAAAGTATTGAAGAATGCTACAGAATAATTAACGAACAAGAATAATAAACATCTCCGGCAGAGCCTGAGGTTTCGGATCACAATAAAGCCCCTGAGCAATTTATCCGCTCAGGGGCTTGTGCTTTTATTATATTACTTTCTGCTCTCTGTTCCGAAGAACACCTTGTCGAAGAACTCCTTGGTCTTCTCCTCGCCCAGTGCCTTCTTGAACACATCTGTGGAAACTCCGCCCTTTGAGATAAGGTTATCGGAGTACTCCTGGGTCAGTGCCAGCTTCGCAGCCTGCTCCTCGGGAGTCAGCTTTTCGAGGGAGTTCGCCTGATCCATATATATGGAGATAGCATCACAGAACATCTCCTCTATCTTTTCGTCGTCAGCGCGCTTGCCTGCCTTGTGGAGGGCTACGGTCATAAGATCGTCATACCAGGCAGGTTCCGTGGTGATGTCCTCAAGACTGCTGTACTTGCTCTCAAACTCCTTCACGGCATCGATCACGCCTGCATATTCGGGAGTGGTCTTATCGGGTACAAGATCATAGAACTCCGCATAAGCCTTGCGCTTGCCCATTATGTACATGAAGTCCATCGAGAGCAGGGGCGTATTCTTCTCATAGGGAGTTATAACGTATGAGACCATCTGCATAAATCCCATATTCACGGTCATTACGGAAAGATTTCCCAGATCCTTGATGTCGTACTGTGACACGTTGAACTTCATCAGACCGTATATCTTTATCTGTGAGAAATCCCCTGCGTCAACGGGAGTGACTGTTGCGTATCTTGAAATGGTCTCCATGCCCGAATCCAGGGTCCTGTTCATGACCTTCATGTTCTTTGAGGCGTTGAATGTGATAAAGCCTGCCAGAAGTGCGATGATAATGAGTATGACCAGCAGCACCTTAGGCCATTTTTTCTTTTTTGCAGTATTCTCTTGCTTCATAAGATCTCTCCTTTATGTCTGGGTATTTGTCAGTATATGGTTTTTTCATTATATCATCACTACCTCGGAATGTCAAGGAAGACGGAGCTATTTTATACGCTTTATCCTTCCGCTGCTCACCAGAAAGACCTTATCCGATATGTCCATCATAGCCCTGTCGTTGTAGGAGTCCGTATAGAAGCTGTCTATGGCAGTATCTCCGTAAAGCTCTCTGAAATGCTTCACCTTGTTTTCGCCGAAGTTGAGACGAATCACCTTTTTGCTGTCATAGTCTATTTCGGAGCACAGCAAATGTGAGGTGCCAAGCTTCTTTTTTATGGCTCTGAGGAGAAAATCGGGACCTGCGGATATAATGATGTCATCAGGACTTATCCTGCTTATGACGTTCCTGTTCAGCTTGCGTGAATGAGTCCGCCAGAACTGCCGCGTCTGCTCAAAGAGCTCCTCCTTATCACGGAGTATGACCCTCAGGAACTCATTTATGGTCTGCTCCATGCTGTCCCTGTTCACAAGACACAGCTTGTACTTCAGCAGGTTCCAGAATATCCTGGGGAGCCACAGGATTATCCTCTTGTTACGCTTTATCATAAAAAGCGCCAGGTCTACCGCGCTTTCTCCGTTATAAAGCGTGTTGTCGAAATCAAATACCTTCATTTTTATATTCCTTTTCTTTTTTGGAAAGCTTATAAGTATTATACACTGCCCATGCCTGCAAAGTCAAGGCGGTAAGATCATTTTTTCGGTCCGTATCTGTTCCGTCTCCGCACTTGATGAATCGGAAGGATTATGGTATAATGGAGTGGTACGAAAAATGCATCTGAGAGGTGAAGCGAAATGATTGAAACAGAGAGATTAAAAATATATGCCGCATCTCAGGATATAATGGAAGCTTTCATCAAAGCGCAGACTGATGATGTCCTGAAAGCTGCTTACATAGAAATGCTGAACGGCTGTCTGGATCATCCGGATCAATGGGATTGGTATGCAATCTGGATGATCGAACTGAAAGACGGCACACATATCGGGGAACTCTGCTTCAAGGGGCTTTCTGTGAACGGTATTGCAGAGATCGGATACGGAATCTCCGAAGAATATCAGAACAACGGTTATGCTACCGAAGCGGTCAAAGCGGTATTGGAGTGGGCGTTTTCGCATCCGGAGGTCATTGCCATAGAAGCGGAAACAGAATCTGAAAATGCTGTTTCAATCAGCGTGCTTAAGAAATGCGGATTTGCGCTCAATGGGATCATCGGAGAAGAAGGACCGAGATGGGCAGTATCCAAGTGCTGAACCCTTAGTAGTAAAACACCTCGATTTCTACTACTATTTTACTACTAACGATGTCCGCAGTTTGCAAAATCTTGCCGCGTTTTGTAGTTTTCGCCCCGTTCTGCCAAATTGGCAGTAAGAAAAATATGCCGCGATATACCGCGCAAAATACGGCAATACAGCGCAAATCAGAGAGGAAAAACGTATGATAAAAGTAATGTTTGTATGCCACGGCAAGAGAGTCTATGTATGCTAAAATAAAACTGAGCCAGATATGGCACAAATGATAATAAAAAAGTGAGCCACTAATAATAAAAATCCTGTATAATAAGAGAAAGAGCTTGTGTACAGGAGGAACAAGGAGTG
>Ga0116174_10000872_pt1 | contig 29074 bp, 25 predicted proteins | sample AD_UKC087_MetaG_FD_89801 | JGI IMG/M metagenome (GOLD analysis project Ga0116174, IMG submission 89801) | Active sludge microbial communities of municipal wastewater-treating anaerobic digesters from USA - AD_UKC087_MetaG | ecosystem: Engineered > Bioreactor > Anaerobic > Digestate | place: USA...
AATTGATTTAGAAGACATTTTAAAAAATCACGTACCGATAGCAAATGAAATTTGCAGTAAAATCGATCCTTTGCTTTATTTTCAGGATTACCTGCATCACGGTTATTATCCGTTTTTTTTGGAACAGCGAAATTTTTCGGAAAATCTGCTGAAAACCATGAATATGATGATTGAAGTTGATATTCTTCTAATCAAGCAAATAGAATTAAAATATCTTTCAAAAATCAGGAAATTGCTTTATTTACTTATGATCAGCGCTCCTGCAACTCCGAACATAAGCCAGTTGAGTTGCGAAATTCAAACTTCGAGGGCGACCATTATGAATTACATAAAGTATCTCAAAGATGCCCGACTTTTGAACTTGCTGTATAACGACAGTGAACAATTTCCCAAAAAACCTCATTTGATATATGTTCACAATACGAATTTGATGCATGCCGTTATGCCGGGAAATATCGACAGATTATCAGAAATAAAAACATTTTTGTATAATTCCCTGCATGCGAAATATAAAGTTAACGCCGGAAAATATCATTCCGATTTTACTGTTGATGAACAATATACATTTAAATGCGAGCTAAATTCAAATATTTCCAAACAACATTCAAAATTAATTTTTGCAACCGATCAACTCAAAATTGGGAAAAAGAATGAAATTCCAATTTGGCTCTTCGGTTTTTTATACTAAACCAAATAATAAAATATAGTAAAAACCCAAATAAATCACAACACAATGACAAAACAGAAAAAATTCATAACTTGTGATGGAAATCAGGCAGCAGCCCATATCGCTTATATGTTTAGCGAAGTGGCAGCCATTTATCCCATCACGCCTTCTTCAACTATGGCAGAATATGTTGATGAATGGGCAGCAAACGGAAGAAAAAATATTTTCAATGAAAAACTTCAAGTTCAGGAAATGCAATCGGAGGCCGGCGCTGCCGGAGCCATGCATGGAGCTTTGCAAGCAGGAGCTTTGGCTACTACTTTCACAGCATCTCAAGGCTTGTTGCTGATGATTCCAAATATGTATAAAATTTCCGGCGAACTCTTGCCGGGCGTTTTTCATGTTTCGGCACGTTCTATTGCTGCACAAGCTTTATCGATATTTGGTGATCATCAGGATGTTATGGCCGTTCGACAAACCGGCTGTGCCATGTTTGCTACCGGTTCGGTTCAGGAAATCATGGATATGGCTGCTGTGGCCCATTTATCGGCTATCAAATCACGTGTTCCGTTTGTTCACTTTTTTGACGGATTCCGTACTTCACACGAAATTCAAAAAATTGAGCAACTGGATCAAGAAGATTTAATTCCATTGATTGATCAAGAAGCATTGAAAGCTTTTCGCAATCGCGCACTCAATCCTGAAAAACCTGTTATAAGAGGTACGGCTCAGAATCCCGATATTTATTTTCAGGCTCGTGAAGCTGCCAATCCTTTTTATGATGCTGTTCCGGAAATTGTAGAAGATTACCTGAACAAATTGGGAGAAATTACAGGAAGAAAACATGGTTTGTTTGATTATTACGGAGCTCCGGACGCTGAGAGAGTAGTCATTGCTATGGGATCGGCAACTGAAGCCATAAAAGAAGGAGTTGACTATTTAAATGCTAAAGGTGAGAAAGTCGGTCTGATTTCTGTGCATCTTTACCGTCCTTTTTCTGCAAAACACTTTTTGTCGGTACTACCCGAAACAGCAAAACGCATTTGTGTGTTGGATCGTACCAAAGAACCTGGAGCTTTGGGAGAACCACTTTACCTTGATGTAAAAGATGTCCTTTATGCTAAATCCAATCAACCAATTGTTGTTGGAGGTAGATATGGACTTTCTTCCAAAGATTTTACACCAGCTCAGGTTTTAGCAGTTTATGAAAATTTGGCTCTTCCCGAACCAAAAAACCATTTCACGGTCGGTATTGTTGACGATGTTACCTATACGTCTCTTCCACTGAGAGAAGAAATTTCAATGGGAGGAAAAGGGATATTTGAAGCAAAATTCTATGGTATCGGTTCGGATGGAACAGTAGGTGCAAACAAAAATTCCATTAAAATAATTGGTGACAATACCGATAAATATTGTCAAGCTTATTTCTCTTACGATTCAAAAAAATCCGGTGGTTTCACTTGTTCGCATCTTCGCTTTGGCGACAAACCCATTCGGTCTACTTATCTGGTAACAACTCCCGATTTTGTAGCTTGCCATGTTCAGGCTTATCTGAGACTTTACGATGTTACCAAAGGTCTGAAGAAAAATGGAACCTTCCTGCTAAATACAATCTGGGACGAAGAAGAAGTGAAGAAAAATCTTCCCGTGAAAGTAAAGAAATATCTGGCAGCCAACAATATTAATTTTTATATTATCAATGCTACCAAAATAGCACAGGAAATTGGCTTGGGAAATAGAACCAACACCATTCTTCAATCTGCATTTTTCAAAATTTCAAATGTTATTCCTTACGAATTGGCAGTTGAAAAAATGAAATACGCCATCAACAAGACTTACGGCAAAAAAGGTGAAGACATAGTAAACATGAACTATGCCGCAGTTGATCGCGGAGGAGAATATGTAAAAGTTGAAGTTCCAAGCAACTGGGCAAATCTGGAAGAAGAAAAGGAAATGGAAGAAAACTTTCCTCCTTTCATTCGTGAAGTGGTAATGCCAATCAATGCTCAGGCTGGTGATGATCTCCCTGTTTCTGTTTTCAAGGGACGCGAAGATGGAACTTGGGATTCCGGAACTGCAAAATATGAAAAACGTGGCGTAGCCGCATTCGTTCCCGTTTGGAATTCGGCAAATTGTATTCAGTGCAACGAATGTGCATTTGTTTGCCCTCACGCAGCTATTCGTCCTTTTGTTTTAGACGAAACCGAACAAGCAAAAGCGCCTTTCACAGATACAATAAAAGCCAATGGAAAACAGTTTGTCGGTATGACTTACCGCATTCAGGTTGATGTTCTCGATTGCATGGGATGTAAAAACTGTGCTGATATTTGCCCTGGAACAAAAGGCAATAAAGCACTTACAATGGTACCAATCGAAACGCAATATGATAATCAGAAAAACTGGGATTTCTGTATCTCGGAAGTGAAATCCAAACAGCATTTGGTGGACGTAAAAATGAATGTAAAAAATTCGCAGTTGGCTACACCTTTGTTTGAATTTTCAGGTGCTTGTGCCGGTTGTGGAGAAACACCCTATGTTAAATTAATAACTCAGCTTTTTGGTGATAGAGAGTTGGTGGCCAATGCCACAGGATGTAGTTCCATTTATTCTGCTTCTGCACCTTCAACACCTTATACAACCGACGAAAATGGACACGGTCCTGCTTGGGCAAATTCGCTGTTTGAAGATAATGCCGAATTCGGTTACGGAATGGAACTTGCTACCGAAGTAATGCGCGACAGACTCGAAAGAAACATGAAAGAAGCAATAGAAGGCGATTGCTGTTCTGATGAATTGAAAGCGCTCTTTGCCGAATGGATCGAAAACAAGGAAGATGCTGAAAAAACGAAAGAATTGGCTGCCAAAATCACACCTCTTATAAATAATTGTGATTGTGAACATTGCCGGAAAATTTCTGAACTTTCACATTATCTTGTAAAAAAATCGCAGTGGATTATTGGAGGAGATGGTTGGGCTTACGACATTGGCTATGGAGGATTGGATCATGTAATAGCTTCCGGTAAAAATGTCAATATTTTAGTCTTGGATACTGAAGTTTATTCCAATACAGGTGGACAATCGTCAAAATCTACTCCAATTGGTGCGGTTGCAAAATTTGCATCTGCCGGAAAGAGAATTCGTAAAAAAGATTTGGGTATGATGGCTATGACTTATGGTTATGTTTATGTAGCACAAATTGCTATGGGAGCCAGCAAGGCACAAACACTCAAAGCTATTCGGGAAGCAGAAGCGTATAACGGACCTTCGGTAATTATCGCCTATTCTCCATGTATCAGTCATGGTATCCACAATGGTATGGAAAAAGCTCAGGAAGAACAGGAACGTGCAGTAGAATGCGGTTACTGGCAGTTGTATCGTTACAACCCTGACTTGGAAGCAGAAGGGAAAAATCCTTTTGTGCTCGATTCAAAAGAACCTCAATGGGAAAAATTCCAAGATTTTCTCAAAGGCGAAATTCGTTATACTTCTTTAATGAAACAATTCCCTGCCGAAGCTCAGGAATTGTTCATTGCTGCCGAAAACAATGCAAAATGGCGATACAAAATGTATAAGCAAATGGCCGAGAGACAATTTTGATGAATTTTATCAATTAATAAACAAAGAGCTGTTCGTATTTTAATGGACAGCTCTTTTTATTTTTCTGATAATGAGCATATTATTTGAATTTTGAAAATTAAGAGAAAAGTAGTAAATTTGCAAACCTTTTTACAAACAGATCAGTTATCTTCTAAATTAAAAAAATCAATCATTTACCTTTGAATAAAATAATCTATGGCTACTACTGCAGACATTAAAAACGGCATGTGCATCGAACTTGATGGACAGTATTATATCATTACTGAATTTCTTCACGTCAAACCGGGAAAAGGAGCTGCTTTTGTCCGTACAAAATTAAAAAATGTTGTAACCGGCAGAACAATCGATAAAACTTTCAATGCTGGCGTCAAGATTGATGAGGTGCGTATCGAACGTCGTCCTTATCAGTATCTTTATCAGGATGATTTGGGATATAACTTTATGAACAACGAAACATACGAACAGGTTTCCGTAAACAAAGAAATAATTAATGGAGTAGATTTTCTCAAAGAAGGAATGATCTGTGACGTGGTAACTCATGCACAAAGTGAAACAATTCTTTATGTGGATCTGCCAACACACGTTACTTTGCAAGTTACCTATACCGAACCCGGATTGAAAGGCGATACTGCCACCAATGCCACTAAACCTGCTACCGTTGAAACAGGAGCCACAATTCGTGTTCCCCTTTTTATTAACGAAGGAGAATTCATTAAGGTCGACACCCGGGATGGTTCGTATGTAGAAAGAGTAAAAACTGCTTAACAGAAAACTCAAAAATCGTTTTTCAAAATATTTCCACTTAAAAGTCTGCCGAACAAATTCGTTTGGCAGATTTTTTTATATCTTTGTGAATCAGCAATGATACTTTTTATTAAATGACCATGAATAAAATACTTGCCGGATTTATATTTGCAGGAAAAGGAATCCGAACCGCTTTCATTTCGGAAAGAAATTTGAAAATCCAAACATGCTTCGTTGTGTTGGTCATTCTTTCTGGGTGGGTACTGCATATCAGTATTATAGAATGGTTGATTTGTTTTTTATGCTTTGGGTTGGTTATCGGTGCAGAACTGATGAATACTTCCGTTGAAAAACTGGTAGATTTGGTTTCGCCTCAATTTCATCCGCTGGCAGAAAAAGTCAAAGACATTGCTGCAGGGGCTGTATTGTTTAATTCTGTCATTGCGGCAATTATCGGTTTGATAATTTTTGTCCCAAAAATTTGGGAATTTATTGTTCTTCTGATTTAATTTTGATTGAAGTCTAATTTTTTTCAGTGTGTTCATTCGAAACCAAAGCCTTATGAAAAACAACTTGATAATTGACTTTATCAACCTTATGTACCCGAATCTTTGCCTCATTTGTGGAGAAAATCTGATGAAAAACGAAGATTATCTTTGCATGAATTGCCTGCACCAAATTCCCAAAACAAATTATCATCTTTTGCCCGAAAATCCTATTGAAAAACGCTTCTGGGGAAAAGCTGATGTGTTCAGGGCTACTTCTTTTTTCTTTTTTCAAAAAGGTTCTCTTTTTCAAAAGCTTATTCACGAACTCAAATACAACGGGAACAAAGAAATTGGCGAATCCTTGGGAAAATATGCCGGCGCAGATTTGATAAGTTCAGCTGATTTTTGCACGATAGATATGATCGTGCCTGTACCATTGCATCCAAAAAAATTTGCCAAAAGAGGTTACAATCAAAGTGAGTGGATTGGCAAAGGTTTATCGAGCGTACTGCAAAAACCACAAATCACCAACAATTTAGTTCGCATCAAAGAAAATACAACCCAGACGAAAAAATCGGTTTACGAAAGATTTGAAAATACGGAAGGAATTTTTGATTTGAAAGACAACTTGATGTTCTGCAACAAACACATACTGTTGGTTGATGATGTATTAACTACCGGTTCTACGCTGGAAGCCTGTGTGCATGCACTCGAAAAAACCGAAAACAAAAATATTAAAATCAGTATTTTTACTTTGGCAGTTGCTTAAATTTAATCACAATCATGAAAAACAGAATTGAAATCGTTAAGAGCGATATTACAAAACTTCACGCAGATGCCATAGTAAATGCTGCCAATCGAACTTTGTTGGGCGGAGGAGGTGTAGACGGTGCTATTCATCAAGCTGCAGGACCTGAACTGTTGGAAGAATGTAAAAAACTGGGCGGATGCTATACAGGTGAGGCAAAAATTACCAACGGATATCATCTCCCTTCAAAATATGTTATTCATACTGTTGGACCTGTATGGCGAGGCGGAGATAAAGGTGAACCGGAATTATTGGCTAAGTGCTATAAAAACTGCATGCTTTTAGCAAAAAAATATCAAATTCACACTTTGGCCTTTCCATCCATAAGCACCGGTATTTACGGCTATCCCATAGAAAAAGCAAGTGTCATTGCGTTGCAGGAAATCGTAAAATTCTTAAAAAACGAAGAAATACCCGAGAAAGTTATTATTGTTTGTTATAGCGACCATGATTATCAAATCTACTTGCAAAACTACAATCGAATATTAACTTCCGAAAAAAATTGATTTTCTCTTCACTTCCTCTCCATTTCCTTTCTATTTCTGACAATAAAGATTGCCGAATACTGAAAATTCTACTAAATAATTTGTATCCAATTGTTTGTATTTCTGTTTTTTGGATATATTGTTCCAAACTCGGAAAACTCGGAAAAATGTTATAATTTTGTAAATTGAAATTTAAAAAGCAAAAGAATGGGACTTATCAATTTATTCAACAAAAACAAGGATAAAAACGAAAATTTGGAACAAGGATTACAAAAGACCAGAGAAAGCGTTTTTTCCAAAATATCACGGGCAGTAATTGGGAAATCGAAAGTAGATGACGAGGTTCTCGATAAGTTGGAAGAAGTTCTTATCAGTTCCGACGTTGGCGTTGAGACCACTTTGCGAATCATTGAAAGAATAGAAAAACGTGTGGCTCGTGATAAATATGTGAATACCAATGAACTAAACAATATATTGAAAGAAGAAATTGCCGCACTTCTTTCTGAAAACAATACGGAAGTCTTCTCCGATTTTACCGGCGAATTGCCTGCCAAACCTTATGTGATCATGGTTGTGGGCGTAAATGGAGTGGGAAAAACTACTACTATTGGAAAACTTGCTTACCAGTTTAAACAGGCTGGAAAAAAAGTTTATTTGGGAGCTGCCGATACTTTTCGTGCTGCTGCCATTGAACAATTAGTGGTTTGGGGGCAACGTGCGGGTGTTCCGGTCATCAAACAGCAAATGGGATCCGATCCGGCTTCTGTGGCTTTTGATACTCTTTCCTCGGCCAAAGCCAATGATGCCGATGTGGTCATTATCGACACAGCAGGCCGTTTGCACAATAAAGTGAATTTGATGAACGAGCTCTCGAAAATCAAAAACGTAATGAAAAAAATTGTTCCCGATGCTCCTCATGAAGTATTACTGGTTCTCGACGCTTCTACCGGTCAAAATGCTTTCGAGCAGGCCAAGCAATTTACCAAAGCTACCGATGTCAATGCTTTGGCTATAACAAAACTTGATGGAACAGCCAAAGGTGGTGTAGTAATTGGTATTTCCGATCAATTTAAAATCCCTGTGAAATACATAGGTTTGGGTGAAGGAGTTGACAACCTGCAACTGTTTGATAGAAATGCTTTTGTCGATTCGTTGTTCGAATGATTTTTTTAATTTAAGCCTTTGAATTAATGCTTTTTACCGATTCAATTTCAGCATGAAAAAAACTGTTGATGTCATCACACTGGGTTGTTCTAAAAATCTTGTCGATTCTGAGTTGTTAATGCGGCAATTTGAAGCGTTGGGTTATCAGGTTCGTCATGATGATGAAAATCCAAAGGGTGAAATTGTTATTATTAATACTTGTGGGTTTATCGGCGATGCCAAAGAGGAAAGTATTCGTACCATCCTTCAGTTTGCCGAAAGAAGACAAAAAAATAAAATTGATAAATTATTTGTAATGGGCTGTTTGTCTCAACGTTACCAATATGAATTGCAAAACGAAATACCGGAAGTAGATAAATTTTATGGAAAATTCAATTTTAACGAAATTTTGACTGATTTAGGACAGGAATTTCGAGCTGATTTACGTTGGGAACGTTCGTTGACAACACCTTCACATTATGCGTATATTAAAATTTCGGAAGGCTGCAACCGAACTTGTTCATATTGTGCCATTCCTTTGATTACCGGCCGACATCGCTCACGTCCCATGGAAGAAATCATTGGTGAAGTTCAGAGCCTTGTCAACAAAGGAGTGAAAGAATTTCAGCTTATCGCTCAAGATTTAAGCTATTATGGCGCCGACCGATATAAGTCGTTGAAATTGCCCGAACTGGTTGAACGGTTGTCCGATATTCAGGGAGTTGAATGGATCAGATTACACTACGCTTATCCTGCCCAATTTCCTTATAATTTGCTGAAAGTAATGCGGGAACGCGAAAATGTTTGCAAATATCTGGATATTGCTCTTCAACATATCAGCGACAAAATGCTGAAATTAATGCGAAGAAATTTTACCAAACAGGAGACTTTTGACTTGATTGAAACAATCAGAAATGAAGTTCCCGGTATTCATATTCGTACAACCATGCTGCTGGGACATCCCGGAGAAACGGATGAAGATGTGGAAGAACTGAAAGAATTTATCGAAAAAATTCGATTCGAAAGATTGGGCGCATTCGCTTTTTCCAACGAAGAAGGTACGTATGCCTTTGAAAATTATCAGGATAATGTGCCTGAAGAAGTAAAATTAAGAAGAGTTGACGAAATTATGGCTGTTCAGCAAAAAATTTCAGCTGAAATCAATCAAACAAAAATCGGCCGTAAACTGAAAGTCATCATCGACCGGCAGGAAGGTGGAAATTTCATTGGACGGACGGAATTCGATTCGCCCGAAGTTGATCCGGAAGTAATAATATCGGCCAATACGCCGGGTATCGAAATTGGTAATTTCTATCAGGCTGAAATTATCGATGCAGATGAATATGATTTATATGCCAAATAATTATCTGAAAAAAAATACAAAATGAATTATAAGGATTTTATTCAAAAAATTTCCGCTCAAACTCATCTTACGAAAGAAGAGACAGAAAAATTGATTGAAACAGCAACAAACGTCTTTTCAGAGCAATTAACAGGAAATAAAAGCATTGGAATTCAAGGTTTTGGAAATTTTGAGCTTCGAAAAAAAGAAGAACGCATTATTGTTCATCCCGTTACAAAAAAAAGATTGCTTATGCCTCCAAAACTCACAGTTCACTTCAAATCAAGCAATGTAATGAAAGAAAAACTCAACAACCAGCTGAAAAATGAATGACGAAAAAATAAGTTTGCAGGAATTTATCGATTTGTTTGCACAAAAAGCAAATTTGAAAAATAAAGTAGCAGAAGACTTCATAAAAGCTGCCGTTTCACTGATTGAAGAAGCTTTGCTCAAAGGAGAATCTGTAAAAATTAAAAATTTTGGCGTATTCAAACCACAGTGGATAGAACCCCGTAAAAGTGTTGATGTCAATACCGGGAATGAAATTATTTTGCCGGGAAGCTATAAAATCAGTTTCACTCCTGATGAAACCTTACAAAGCATTGTAAATGAGCCATTTTCTTATTTAGAAGCAGTAGAACTTGACAATGAAAACGCTAATAAAAAAAATGAAGAAGAGGCACTTGAACCCTTAAAAATTTTCAGCGAACAGGCGGATGAAATTAAAAGCATTATTGCAGAAATTCAGTCTATGTCTTCGCATCAGGAAAAAGAAGAAAATAAAGAAAATGAAAAAAAGCAGGAAAAATTAATTCCAACCGAAAAGGAACACAAAACAGCAGAAAAAATATTTGAACCTGAAAAAAATAAAACAGAAGTTATTGAAAATGAAAAGTTTGAAGATTTAGAAGAGGTTAAAGTCGAAAAACTTGTTTCTGAAGAAATACAGCAAGAAAAAAACAATGAAGTTTTTGATAAAGAAAACGTTAAACAGAAAGATAACTCTTTTTTGGAAGAGTTGGACGAAGATATTAAATCAGAACCAATTGGTATTCCTTTTCACGCTTATGTACCTTCCGAAGAATACGAATTTCATGAGAATACCGAAAAAAAACGGTTTTCGTGGATTTGGATTCCTGTAGTTTTGATACTTTTGCTTGGTGGAGCCGGTGCGTTGTATTATTTTTATCCACCAGTGAAAGAATTTGTGAATTTAAAAATGGTAAAAAAAACGCCTGCTTTGGTTGAAACCACTCTCCCCTCTCCTGCCGTTTTGCCTGATACGATTGAGCAAGAAAAGAAACCGGAAGAAGTGGATAGTTTGCAGATTTTATTCGACACGCCACGAGCGTATTCCGAATTTATTGCTAAAGAGCGCATTCGCAGTGGAAGCAGACTGGCTCGAATGGCTATGCGTTATTATGGAGCTCCGGAATTTTGGGTGTATATTTATGAAGCCAACAGAGATAAAATTCCATCGCCCAATGATGTTCCTGTAGGAACGCTTATAAAAATTCCCAAACTTGATGCCCGATTAATAGATGTTTCCAATCCACGTTGTATGGAAAAAGCCAAAGAATTGAGCGATTTGTATCTTTCGATTTCCAAATGAAAGAATTGAAAACTTTTCCTGTTTTATTCAATCAATGCTTTTTCGGCCTGATGAACTTTTTCAAAATTAAATTGAGCTAAAATTGCTTCTTGATAAGCTTTTATACGGTCGTTGCACAAATTGTTAATGCTGCCTTCGAGCGTATGATGAAGATTTTTTTGTGGATGGAAAGTGTTATGTTGAATTTCTGCAGCGACTTTTTTGTAAGCATCACGAAAAGGCATACCGTCAGTTGACAGTTGGTTCACTTCTTCCACACTGAAAAGATAATCGTAACGTGGATCATCAAGGATATGAACATTAACTTCAATTTTTTCCAGCATCAGTTTCGTCATTTCAATACAATCTGCCAATTCATCGAAAGAAGGGATAAAAACTTCCTTAATAATTTGTAAATCGCGAAAATAGCCTGATGGTAAATTATTGGTTATCAATAAAATTTGTTGAGGAAGAGATTGAATTTTATTGCATTTTGCACGAATCAATTCAAACACATCGGGATTTTTTTTATGAGGCATAATGCTGGAACCTGTCGTAAATTCATCGGGCAATTTGATGAATCCAAAATTTTGCGAATTATAAAGACAGGCATCGAAAGCCAGTTTGGAAAGAGTTGCAGCCACACCGGCCAAAGCTGTTGAAACAGTTCTTTCCATTTTTCCACGACCCATTTGTGCATATACAACGTTAAAATTCATGCTGTCGAATCCCAACAATTCAGTTGTCATTTGTCGATTGAGAGGGAAAGATGAACCATATCCTGCAGCTGAGCCAAGTGGATTGCGATTGGTAATTTTCCATGCAGCCAATAACATTTGCAGGTCATCGGCCAAACTTTCAGCATAAGCACCAAACCACAAACCAAACGATGAAGGCATGGCAATTTGCAAATGGGTATATCCCGGCATTAAAACATCCTTGTATCGCTCGCTTTGTGTTTGACAAACTTCAAAAAGTGCAGAAACGGCACGTACTGTTTTTTCAATTTCAGCTCGTGTAAATAACTTCAAGTCCAATAAAATCTGATCATTGCGTGAACGGCCACTGTGAATTTTCTTTCCAGTATCTCCCAAAGCATCCGTGAGCAAAAATTCAACTTCAGAATGTACATCCTCCACTCCTTCTTCAATTCTAAATTCACCATTTTCTACGGAACGATAAATCTTCTTCAATTCCGAAATCAACAATTCTGTTTCTTCAATAGTAAGTAAACCAACTTCATTCAGCATTCGGGCATGAGCTATCGAACCCAAAACATCGTACTTAGCCAGGTACAGATCAAGTTCCTTGTCTTTCCCTATCGTAAACGACTCAATTTTTTTATTCAAAGGTAAATCCTTTTCCCAAAGCTTAGCCATGGTGATAATGCTATATGTTTGTAATTGCGAATTTGGAGAAAAATTGTTACGAATTAGCGTTATTGAAGGCGTTGGCAATCACTTCGGCAGCAAGATTTACACCTTCTTTAAGTTTTTTGTCGACCATCATTTTTAGCATGGCAGGAATTTCGGCCTTGAATGTCAACTTCATACGTGTGTCATTTTCATCTTTTTCCATCAGTTGTATCCACGCATTGGCTTGAACTGGAAGTTCCTGCAATTCAAATTTTATAGTTTTAAATGGCTCTTTCTCGACCATGCGAAACCCTATTCTACCCAATCCTTCTATAGAAAAAGAGAAACCATCTTCCGTAAATTTTATATCCTTTATTTGGTCCTCATTTAATTTACTATTTATCAGCTTGTTGAGATTTTGTAAATCAACAAATTTATTAAAGATATTTTCAGCATTAGAATTTATCTTTTTAATTTCACTTTCGTAAGTAACCATAAATTTTTCTTTCAATTAAGATTCTAATCCCCATGCAGAAGGATCTTTGTGCCATTCCTGTAACGTTTTCATATCTTCCTGAGTAATATAATTTGTAGCCAGAGCTTGCTCAAGAATGGCTTTATAATTACATAAAGCCAAGTGCTTAACTTTTGCTTGTTTAAATTTTTCTTCTGCCACGGGAAATCCGTAAGTAAAAATTGAAATCATTCCCAATACCTGCGAGCCATTGTTACGAATGGCTTCAACGGCTTTCAAACTGCTTCCGCCTGTCGAAACCAAATCTTCCACAATCACTACTTTTTGATGAGGGCGCAAATCACCCTCAATCAGGTTTTCCAAACCATGATCTTTCGGTGTAGGACGAATATAAATAAATGGAAGATTCAGAGCATCGGCAACCAGCACGCCCTGAGCAATCGCACCTGTAGCAACACCGGCTATAACTTCTACATCAGGAAACATTTCCATAATTAATCGGGTTAATTCGATTTTGATATAATTTCTGATGGAAGGATAAGAAAGTGTTTTCCTGTTATCGCAATAAATGGGTGATTTCCAGCCTGAAGCCCAAATAAACGGATTGTTGGGCTGTAGTTTTATTGCCTTAATCTTTAAAAGTTTTTCGGCAATGTTTTTTTCCAAAGTTTTCATTTTGGGATAGTTATAAATTTGATAAACAAAAACTGTTTAATTTCTCTGCAAAGTTAAGCAAAGAATTTAAGAAGTTAAAACAGAATTTCTCCAATCGTTGAGGAAATTAATTAATAGGAGGCAAAAAAGCATCTTCAATATGTTCAATATTGAAGGTTTGACCTGAAGGAATCACAGAAATGATATCGAAGCGGGTTTCCCCCTGCCAATTGTTTTGTAAAATATACTCTTGAGTTGCCTGCACTATATTTCTAATTTTTTTTGGTGTTACGGCATCTTTTGGATGTTCAAATGTCTCAGTAGAACGGGTTTTTACTTCAACAACAATCAATAAACCGTCTTTTTCGGCAACTATGTCCAGTTCAAATTTTTGAGTGCGCCAGTTGGTATGTCTAATTTTGTACCCTTTTTCTCTCAAAAAAGCTTGTGCTCGTTCTTCTCCTTCATTGCCAATATCATTGTGTGCAGACATTTCGAATAATTTTGTATAAGTTTTGAATTTTAAACAAAAAAAGCTGCTCCAAAATAAAAGAGCAGCTTTAAAATTATAAATTATCGTATTTATTTCTGACTTTGTTGCTGAGCTTCCTGTATCATTTTTTCGCTGGCATACATGTAAACTTCTACGCGTCGATTGGCTGCTCTACCTGCTGCAGTAGAATTATCGGCAACCGGTTCTGAGAAATTTTTACCAATAACATCTTTAATTTGGGAAGCAGGAACACCTTTCAATTTCAAGAAGTTCGCTACTGCTTGTGCTCTATCCTGAGATAATTTTTGATTATATTCCAAAGAACCAGTGTTGTCTGTATGTCCAATAATGGCAATATCCATAGTGGGATTCTGGATCATAATCTGTGCAAATTTAGTTAAAGCATCTTTGGAAGCATCATTTAAAGTGCTTTTGTTGGTTTCAAACAAAATTCCCGATTCAAAAGTTACCCTAACAGCAGGCAATCCATTGATGTCGGTTGTAGTTTCAACTTTTGCTCCTTCAATAGCAGCTGCTTCCTGAGCAGCTTTATCCATTTTTTTACCAATAATTGCACCTGTTGTAGCTCCAACAGCGGTTCCAATTGCAGCGCCAATTCCTGCGCTTTTCGCATCTTTTCCTATCAAGGCACCTATTCCGGCACCAACGGCAGCACCAGCTCCACTTCCTATCAAAGCTCCACTGGCAGTTTTACTCATCGATTTACATCCCGAGAAAATAATAGCTGCACTCAGCACATAAATCATAAAAACATTTCTTCTTTTCATGTTTGTAAAATTTTAAACGATGATTATTGAATGTTATAAATCTGCGATAGTGACACCGGTGGGGATCGAACCCACGACCCACAGATTAAGAGTCTGTTGCTCTACCAGCTGAGCTACGGAGTCATTGCCTACTTGATAAAAAGCCAGAAAAAGCTTGACTTTTTTCTTATTTCAATTGCAAAGATAGAAAGAATTTTGATTTTTTTTTATTTTCAATTTTAAAAAAATTTTCTTAGACAAATTTTTCTTAATTAACTACCAAATATTCAAATACTTATAGCATCTAAACGATTTGTTACTTTTTTTAAATTTTACTGTCGAAAAAATCACGGTAAAGATATTTATTTCTTTTTATATCTTTGTGTAACCTTCATTAGATAAAAAATTGCTATAAAAATGAATGAATTAGAATCTCTTTTCCAAGAATTTACAAGTGAAAAACTTCTTCTGAAAGAAGAATTGTCGGCTTCCGGATCGCACAGACGATATTTTCGACTCGAGAGTAAACATTCATCCATTATCGGAGTTGAAGGAACTTCTGTTGAAGAGAACAAAGCTTTTATTGAAATGGATAAATTATTCCACAATAAAGGATTGCCTGTTCCCGAATTCTATATTCAAAGTAAGGATGGACTGTATTATTTGCAGGAAGATCTGGGAAATACGCTGCTTTTCGATTTTATAGCAGAAGGAAGAAAAACAGGTGTTTTTTGTGAATTGGAAAAAGAAATGCTTCGCAAAACGATTCGCAAACTTCCCGAAATTCAGGTAAAAGGAGCTGAAGACTTGGACTTCTCCATTTGCTATCCTCAACCCGAATTTAACGAACGCTCTATTTTATGGGATTTGAATTATTTTAAATATTGTTTTCTGAAAGCAACCGGTATCGACTTTCAGGAAAATTTGCTGGAAGACGATTTTCACCGTTTCTCCAAAATTTTATTGAGCCAACAATCCAACACTTTCATGTATCGCGATTTCCAAAGCCGAAACGTAATGATAAAAAACGATGAACCCTATTTTATCGACTTTCAGGGAGGGAAAAAAGGACCTTTATATTACGATGTAGCCTCGTTTTTATGGCAGGCAAAAGCCAAATACAGTGATGAATTACGCGAAGAATTGCTTGAAAACTATCTTTCGGCATTGGCAGAACTTATGCCGATTAATGAAAAGGAATTCAGAGAGCAATTAAAACATTTTGTTCTATTTCGAATTGTACAAGTGTTGGGAGCTTATGGTTTTCGTGGCTATTTTGAGAAAAAACCGCATTTTTTGGAAAGCATTCCTTTTGCCATAGATAATTTAAGAACCATCCTTCAAGAAGAAATTTCAGGTTATCCTTATCTATTGAAAGTGCTCAGACAAATGACGGAGTTAAAACAATTTCGTGAAGTTTCGGTAAGGAAACCGCTGGTGGTGAAAATTTACAGTTTTTCCTACAAAAAAGGCATTCCACATGATGATTCAGGCAATGGAGGAGGCTTTGTATTTGATTGTAGAGCAGTAAACAATCCGGGCAAATACGAACGCTATGCTCATGTTACAGGTCTCGACGAATCGGTGAAACAATTTTTGGAAGAAGATGGAGAAATTCTTTCATTGCTCGATAATGCCTATAAACTTGTGGATGCTTCGGTAAAACGTTACATGGATCGAGGATTCACCAATTTAATGGTTTGCTTTGGATGTACAGGCGGACAGCATCGATCGGTTTATTCGGCTCAAAAAATGGCAGAACATATCAACGAAAAATTTGGCGTAGAAGTACAACTTATCCACAGAGAACAAAATAAGGAACAATTTTTCCCTGTCAGAAAATTGAATTAATCCAAACCGCTTTTTTATTTCCATAAAGAACCACAATTTCTTATGAAAGCATTGATACTGGCTGCCGGTCTGGGTACACGACTTAAACCTATTACCAATCATATTCCAAAAGCATTGGTAACGATAGATGGAAAAACCTTACTCGAACATCAAATTCTGAAATTGAAATCGGCCGGTTTTAATGAAATAATTGTGAATGTTCATCATTTTGCCGATCAAATTATCGAATTTCTTCAAACAAAAAATAATTTTAATATTCGAATAGAGATTTCTGACGAAAGAGATTGCCTTTTGGATACAGGAGGAGCTATACGCAAAGCTGCGTGGTTTTTTGATGACGGAAAACCTTTTTTGGTACACAACGTCGATATTCTTTCCAACGTTGATTTAAAAAACTTGATAGATTTTCACCAAAATATCGATAATTTGGCAACGTTGGTGGTAAATCATCGTAAAACCTCACGCTGGTTGCTCTTTGACAAACAGATGCAACTGAAAGGATGGTACAATGAAACGACCGGACAAACCAAACCGCAGGGAATAAACTTACAACTTTATCAGAGATATGCCTTTTCCGGAATTCAAATTTTGTCACCAAAAGTTTTTGAACTCATGGAAAAATGGAATAAAGTTTTTTCCATTATCGACTTTTATCTGAGTTGTGTGGAAAAAGAAATCATTTCGGGTTATACCAACGATGAAATAAAAGTTTTGGATGTCGGAAAAATACAAAGTTTAGAGGACGCCGACATTTTTTTGAAAAACTGCGTGCAATAAACATTGATTGGAAATTTCAGATTTTCATAAGCGACAAATCCATCAAGGTAAGCGCTGTCATGGCTTCCACAATGGGAATAGCGCGTGGCAAAACACATGGATCATGGCGTCCGCGAGCTTCCAGCTCCACTTCCTGAGCATGAATATCTACCGTGTTCTGTTTTTTGGAAATAGTAGCTACCGGCTTGAAAAGGACACGAAAATATATATCCTGTCCATTGCTTATGCCACCTTGAATGCCTCCAGAATTATTGGTTCGCGTAGTGATTTTGTCACCATCTTTTACAAATTCGTCATTCATTTGCGAACCGCGGAGAGCTACACCTTCAAAACCTTTTCCGTAATCGAATCCGTGAGTTGCGTTTATGCTCAACATAGCCTGTGCCAACCGCGATTGGAGTTTATCGAAAATCGGTTCTCCCCAGCCAATCGGAACACCTTTAACTACGCAGGTAATAATACCTCCTATCGAATCACCTTCATCCTTTAATTGTTGAATGTAAGCTATCATTTTTTCGGCTGTTTCAGGTTCGGGACAACGAATAGAATTACTTTCAATCAGCGAAAAATCAATTTGTTCATAAGTTTTATTCATGGCAATATGTCCCACCTGCGAAGTAAAAGCATTGATTTGAATACCCATTTTCCGCAAGCCCAACTTGGCTATTGCTCCGGCTGCAACTCGAGCTGCCGTTTCGCGTGCTGAACTTCTGCCTCCTCCGCGATAGTCGCGTATGCCGTATTTTTGCTGATAAGTAAAGTCGGCATGTGAAGGTCGATAAACATCTTTCAGATGATTATAATCGGCACTCCTCTGATTTTCATTCCAAATCACAAAAGCTATAGGCGCTCCCGTGGATTTTCCTTCAAAAATTCCTGAAAGAAATTCAACTTTGTCCTCTTCTTTTCGCGGCGTTGAAATATTGGATTGCCCCGGACGACGACGATTCAATTCGTTCTGAATGAATGTTTCATCTATTTCTATTCCCGGAGGACATCCATCAATAACGCCTCCAATGGCTTTGCCATGTGATTCGCCAAAAGATGTAAATGTGAAAAACTTGCCAATGGTATTCGACATAACTTTTTTTGGGAAAAATATTATTCAAAAAGAAAATGCAATGGAAAAGTTTAAAAACTTTCCCATTGTTTGAAATTTAAAATTTGAATTACTTATTGCAGGTGCAATTGGGATCTTCACAACCATCGCTATCGCAACTACAGCCTTCGTCAGAAGAACAATTTCCGCCACAACTGCACGAATTATTCATCAAAGCAGCCAACTCGGCATCTGAAGCTTCGCGCACTTCCAACACCTGACCTTTGAAATGAAGATTCTGACCAGCCAACGGATGATTTAAATCTACCGTAACAATCTGATCGGTTACGGTAACAATTTGAGCATTAAATCGATTACCATCGGTATCCATTAAAGGAACTACATTTCCTTCAAAAACCACATTTTCATCAATTTTTCCATCAACTTCGAAGATTTTTTTGTCTAAATCGATGACAGCTTCTTCATCATAAGGGCCATAAGCATCTTCATCATTTATGGTGAACTCAAAAGAATCGCCTGATTGCAATCCGAATAAATTTTCTTCAAATTTTGGGAGCATCATGCCCACTCCATAAATAAAACTCAGTGGACGTTCTTCGGTGGCACGTTCCATTAATTCCAATTCGCCTTGATTTTCTCCGTCAACATATAAATCGTATTTAGCTGACACTGACTTGTTTGCTTCAATTCTCATTTTTTACTCTTTTAAAATTATATTTAATTAATTGTTTGTTTTTGATTTTTTGCTATTGATTTTTTAATTCTCTTAGTAATAAACTGATTTTTAATCAAAATGTTCATTTATTATTCAAATTTCTTATAGAAAAATTATTTCTTTTCTTGCTAATACCATGTAATGGGTGTGGAACCGTAACCACTACGTTTTTCATATTTCAAATCGCGCAACATGCTGGAATTTACTCCAATTCTGAAATAATATGACTGAAAAGGTCCGAAAGGAACAAAACTGGCCGACATATTCCAACAATGTAGATCTCGAGAAACATTGATACTGGTATAAGTAAATTGTTTTGCAACAAAATCATAAGAAGTGCTCGAACTGATTCTCCATTTTGGTGTCAGCGAAATGTCTCCGGAAAAACTTAAGTTATGTGTAAATCCCATTTTGTATTCCATTTTTTCTTTGTCGAAAACATTGGTATTGGCATAACGTACAGAATAGCTGATATTAATATTCCACGGAATGGTAACTTTCTGATAGCCATCAGCATCTGTTTGAATCTCCTGATTGGCATTATCTGATTGTCCCAATTGATTCATTTCTGTAGAAGGAATATTTTCTCCTTCATCCGAATTTTCTGGATTTTCATTTGTAGATGTATCTTTTTTGTCATCAGCCTTTTTATTATCTCCATGCGAAAAAAGTTTTTTGAACGTATCGTTATTCAAAGTCAGACTGTAAGATGCATTTGTCCCGAGAAACTTGGGAAATTTATGATAATTCCAACGTAATTTATTGATCCTGACAGGATTTCCATACTGATTTAAACCATACATGTATGGGTCGAACGCTCCACTAAGATTTAACGAGTATTTATCGCTGAATTTTATTCGCAGATTGGTACTAAAATTAGACCACTGCATGGAATCAGCAGCCAGATTGTATCCTCCACTTACTGAAAAATTATCAATCAGACTGATTTTTTTAAAAGGTTCTTTCCCTGTTGTATCGTTGTCGTTTCTCAATTTCATTTCTATGTTGTTGGCAAATGAAAAATTGATATTCCCCGACTTGCCCGAACCCGGATAACCATACAAACTTCCCTGATAATGAGAATAAACAACTTCTTCTTCTATCATATTGGCGGGATTAGAAGGATCTTTTGTGGTTTTTTGGTAAGAATCGTAATAACCCCAACGTGGATCACCAAAGTCAGGAGTATATCCAAAGCCGATTGTCGGAGTAAAAACATGACGAATACGGTCAATTTTATCACCAAAAATGGAACGAATGGGAATAAAGAATCCATACAGCTTGGTAGAAGCCGAAACACCCATATTAAAATCATAAACCCTGTTAAAACCACTTACAGTATCGGTTATTTCCTTTTGGTTATCGGCATCCCAATGCTTATCGACAGATTGTAAATACCAGCGTTCCGTGTAGTTAAAAGAAGGAGATATATTGATATACTTGAACAAATTGAAAGTAGCACTCACCGGAATACTATGCCTCATTCCGTTCCGCCAGTCTTTGGACAAAGAAGAAGACAACAGAAGAGATTCTTTTGTGTCAATACTGTTGGCAAAAGTCCCTGAATAGGACATATAAATTTTTTCGTACCATCTCTCATTACCAACGGCATTTTTTCGTTTAAAAGGAGTAAATCGGCTGAAAGCAATATTCAAAGTTGGCAAAGTCAAACTGATTGTTGAATCTTTTGTGCGTTGATTTATCAACATGCTTCCCGAGAGACTAAGATTAGGAAGAGAAGGAAATCTTTTTGTAAAAGACACACTGGAACCTTTGGTATTTTCAGAATTCAGATTTGGATTAAAATAGCTGTTAATATTGCTGCGATTATAACCACTGGTCGAGAAATTGACGCTGGAAGTAAAAGTAAAATACGGATTGGCTTTCTGATCTTGCGAATGAGTCCATTGAATACTCATATTGGTTGCTTTGCTGTAATCGGGTAAATCTTTTTCGCCATTAACATCTACACGATAACTAAAACTGAAATTTCCACTAAACTTATACTTTTTTATATATCTCGAATTGGCAGTAAGTGCCCACGTACCTTTCGTATAAATATCTCCCAGTAATTCCAAATCGGCATAATCGCTTAAGGCAAAATAATAACCGCCATTTGTCAATCCAAAGCCTCGATTCAGTTCATCAGCATAATTGGGCATTAATATACCCGAAGAATATTTGTCGGTAAAAGGGAAAAAACCAAAAGGAACGGCAATTGGTAAAGGAACGTCTGCCAATACAAGATAAGCCGGACCAGTAACAATATAGTCTCCAGGTTTTATTTTTCCTTTGGTCAAATAAAGATAAAAATCGGGATGGTCGTGCTTATCGCAAGTTGTATATTTTCCATCGGCAATCAGTAAAATATTGTCGTCCAATTTTTTTGTTTTGTCACTAATTACATAACCTTCACCCTGTTGGGTTACTGCATTTCGAATATATCCTTTCTTGCTTCGCAAATTGTAGGTCAGTTCTTTCGAATTATAGGTTGCTTCTCCTTCACTGAAAACCGGTTCACCAATTTTATTTCCCAATGAATCGGTTTCTCCTCTGGCATAAACCAGACTGCTGTCCATCTTAACACGAATAAAATCGGCTTGAAGAGTAATGTTTTTGTACTTCACATCACCTTTCCCGTGCAGAAAACCTGTACCATTTCCGTAAAAAACAATAGAATCGGCAGCCGAATAACTAATTTCGGCATCAATTTTGTTGGGATTTTCTTTGGGCACAGATACTTTTAATGTATCGATAGATGATGAAATAGAATCTGCATGCAATGTTTGGATCGAATCGGTAGGCGATTGAACAAAACACTTTGCTTGCATACAAAATGAAATATTCAACCCTGTAATTAAGAGGAATAATTTGCATTTCAGATTGTTGTGAAATTTAAAATTATGGAGCATCCGTCGGATTAAACATTTTCAATTAAGCTGCAAATTTAAGGAAAAAAATAGCTATCTGCAGTATGTACCCGCTTTTTTATGATTAATTTCAAATTTATCCACTGGAATTTGAAATAAAAAAGATTAATTTTGCAGAGAATAAAAGGATTGTAAAATAACAGGGAAAAAATGAACCGAAAAAAGTTCATCAGTAATAAAAAACAATTCGATGCAGAAAAAGAAAAAAAAGTTCTCGGCATGAAAATTCCATTTCAAAAGTATTTATTGCTGCCTTACGGGTTTTTGATATTATTTTTATCATTTTTTGTTTCTCTTAGTTCAGCCCAGGACAAAAAATTTGTAGTTGTAATCGATGCGGGACACGGAGGACATGATCCTGGTGCTATGGGAAAAATTTCAAGGGAAAAAGATATCAATCTCGGCGTTGCCAAAGAATTGTCCAAACTCATGGAAGACAATAAGGAATTGAAAGTGGTACTAACCCGAAAAACGGACAAATATCTTACCCTGCAGGAACGTGCCGACATCGCCAACGATAATCATGCAGATCTTTTCATTTGTATCCACACCAATTCTTCAAAAAGTGCTATGGCTTACGGAGCCGAAACCTATACGCTGGGTTTGGCAAAAACAAATGCCAACCTTGAAGTAGCCATGCGTGAAAATTCCGTTATTTTGCTCGAAGAAAATTATCAAACTAAATATCAGGGCTTTGACCCGGCTTCGGTCGATTCTTATATTATGTTTGAGTTTATGCAGGACAAGTATCTGGATAAAAGTATCGAATTTGCTTCATTGGTGCAGCGACACCTCGACAGAAACGGGCGCTTGGACAGAGGCGTTCGTCAGGCAGGTTTTTGGGTATTACATCGCTCTGCTTGTCCCAGCACGCTTATTGAACTCGGTTTTATTTCCAATCCCGAAGAAGAACTTTTCTTAAATTCAGAATATGGACAAAAAAAGATGGCTCAAGCAATTTACAGCGCTTTTTTAGAGTTCAAAAAAGAACATGACAAGCGAAATGGAAAACCAAATTCTTCGTCAACTCTCAATCAGATTTCTTCCAATAAGTCGGAAGATGTAATTTCAGAAAATCAAAACAATTATTCAACTTCTGAAGGACAAAAAAAAATAGAAGAAACGAATACTTCTAACAACACAATAGAAGAAAAACAAAAAGAAAATATATCACCATCAGACCAACAACCTATTTTCAAATTACAGATTCTGGCATCAAAAAAGAAATTATCTCCTCAATCTAATGAACTAAAAGAGTTGAAATCTGTTGATTATTACTTTGAGGACGGGCTGTACAAATATACGATTGGAGCTGAAACCGATTACAATAAAATAGTTCAATTGAAAAACGATTTATCTGCCAAATTTCCACAAGCATTTATCATTGCTTTCATCAATGGTAAAAAAACGGATGTGAAGGAAGCTTTACGTTTGACAGGCAAATAACATAAATATTTTTCCCCTGAACATCTTCGAAAATTGAACTGATAAACAAACCAAAATTCTCAATATGGTAAAAGTAAACTAAAAATTTTTAAAGAAATAAATAAAATTCTGATAATTAACAATTTATGAAAAAAAAATTATTCAATAAAGAAGTAAAGATAGGATTAATGGTTTTTGTAGCCATTTTTTTACTGTATTTCGGATTAAACTTTCTGAAAGGAATTGATATTTTTACCACAACCCGTTCCTACTATGCTACTTATGAAAATCTGGATGGCTTGGTTGCCTCTTCCCCTGTATTTATTAAAGGATTTAAAGTAGGACAAGTTGACGAAATTCAGTACGACTTTTCAAAAGAAAAACCATTTCTGGTGAAAATATCTATCGAAAAAAAAATCAATCTCCCTAAGAACACCAAAATTCAACTATTTGATAACGGTTTGATGGGTGGAAAAGCCATCCAACTGATTTTTGAGCCTTACGCTTCTACACAAAATTTTTGTAAAAACGGTGATACACTAAAATCGGAAGTCAAACCTGGACTTATGGCTGACTTAAGTGCCAATTTGCTACCAAAAATTGAAAGTATTTCCACACAGACTGATTCGCTTTTGCGTTCCATTCGCTCCATTACCGAAGGCGAAAAATTAAACAATAGCCTGGCATCTATTGAAAGAACCACTGCTGACCTGGCAGAAACTTCGGCACAAATGAAGACTCTGATGAAATTTCAGCTTCCACCGATTATGAATAATTTGAGTGGCGCTTCTTCCGACTTCAAAACAGTAACTTCAAATCTCAAAGAAATAAATTTTGCTTCTACCATGAACAACGTTGACCAAACAGTTTCCAATCTAAATTTACTTACTAATAAAATCAACAACGGAGAAGGAAGTTTGGGCATGCTCCTCACCGATCAGCAACTCTACCTGAATTTGGCAAATACTTCCTCGAGTGCCAATCAGTTGCTGATTGATTTGAAAAACAACCCAAAACGTTATGTTCATTTTTCACTTTTTGGAAGCAAAACGAAATAATCATTATTTAGAATTTATCTAAATAAGAAGTTAATGAAATAATTTTGATTTAATTATTTAACACCTTTGAAACACTTGTTAATAAAAGGTTTTAATGTGAGAAATCGGAAAATTTTAAATTCCGATTTCTTTTTGTTAACATCTTTAGAATCAGTATCGTTACTAAAAAAATGACAGGTAATTGAGTGAATATGAATTTGTTTCATCAAAACACTGACAGTTAACTAAATGAAAAATCTGATTTTTTTGCTCAAAAAAAAGATTTGTTCTTGTCAAAAAAAATTTAGATTTTTGTCTAACTAAATGCAGCCGTATGTCTGAGTAGAATTTTCAAAAGTAAAATTTTGAAAATCTTTTTTTTGGCTGAAAATCTCACTTGTTTACTTTTTTGAACGGATTAAAAAAATGAAGATGCACGAACAACTATGGCAGCGCTGCCTTAAAGTTATCAGGGACAATATCAACGAAGCGTCATTTAAAACGTGGTTTGAACCCATTATCCCCCTGCAGTATGAAAACAATCGTTTTGTGGTACAGGTACCCAGTCAATTTTTTGTAGAGTATATCGAAGAAAAATATATCGATTTGCTTCGTAGAACTATTTACAGAGAAATTGGAGCAGGCACCCAATTGGAATATCGTGTATTGATTGATCAAACCAATGGAAAAGGGACTCAAATTCCAAGTGCAGCAGAGCAGCCAAAACTTAAAACGACAAACTCTACGCAAGGATCAAAAAATCCTTACGACAAATCTTCATTGCCAAATATCGATCCGCAATTGAATTTGAAATACAATTTCAATACACTGATAGAAGGGAAAAGCAATAAATTGGCTCGCACTGCGGGTATCACTATTGGAACAGATCCGGGAAAAACAGCTTTCAATCCTCTTTTCGTTTACGGAGAATCGGGCGTGGGAAAAACTCATCTGGCCAATGCTATTGGCGTCAAAACCAAACAAATGCATCCCGATAAAAGGGTACTTTATGTGTCGGCCAATACGTTTCAAATTCAGTACACCGATGCAGTACGAAACAATACGGTCAACGATTTTGTAAATTTCTACCAAACCATAGAAGTTTTGATTATCGACGACATTCAGGAATTTTCGGGGAAAACAGCCACCCAAAATACTTTCTTCCATATATTCAATCATTTGCACCAGTCAGGTAAACAACTGATATTAACTTCCGACCGTTCCCCAATTCTGATGGCAGGATTAGAACAGCGCTTGTTGACACGATTCAAATGGGGACTTTCGGCTGAAATTGAAAAACCCGACTTTGAACTTCGTAAAGAAATACTCAAAAACAAAATTTATAGTGACGGGTTGGAAATACCGGAAAATGTAGTGAATTTTATTGCGCAAAATGTTACCGACAATATTCGTGATTTGGAAGGCGTTCTGATTTCGTTGCTGGCGCATTCAACCCTTACAAACATGCCTATCGACTTGCAACTCGCCGAAAAAGTTGTTAGTCGTATTGTAAATATCCCTAAAAAAATAAACACGGTAGAAAAAATCCGCGATACGGTTTGTGAATATTTCTCCATACCGGTGGATGCCATTTTTACCAAAAGTCGGAAACGTGAAGTGGTTCAGGCGCGTCAAATAGCCATGTATTTGTCCAAACAATTTACAAAAAATTCTCTGTCGTCAATTGGGAAAGCCATTGGCGAACGAGATCACGCAACTGTGCTCCATGCCTGCAAAATTGTTGGCGACTTAATGGATACTGATAAGGACTTCAGATCCAGCGTTAAAGCTATTGAAGAAATACTTAGAAATTAATTGACAGGTAATCCGACTTGCAAAATCTTTTAAAAGCTGTTTAATGATGGATTAAACGGCTTTTTTTCTGAAAAAAACGGAAGAAAATGCTTTTTAGCTCCAAAAAAAATTACTATTTTTACCGTCGAAACTTAAACAAGAAAAGTTATGGTTTTTAGATTTACTATATTATCGGACGAAGTGGACAACTTCTTAAGAGTAATCGATATTGATGCTGAAGCTACATTCTTTGATTTACACAATGCCATATTAGATTCTGTAAACTTCAAAAAAGATCAGATTACTTCTTTTTTTCTTTGTTCCGATGACTGGGAAAAAGAGCAGGAAATTACACTTATCGAAATGGATTCCTCCTCTGAATATGACAATTTGGTGATGGATAAAGTTAAACTGGAAGATTTGCTCACCGACGAAAAACAAAAACTCATGTATGTGTTTGATTTGATTGCCGATAGAGCGTTTTTCATTGAACTGAGTGAAATTATTCCACGACAAAAACTGGCAAAACCGGTTTGCAGTAAATCGATTGGAAATCCGCCTGAGCAAACATTAAGCGAAAATGTTGTGAATCAAACTTCTAAACTGAATGTGGAAGAAAACTTTTACGGTGATGAAGATTTTGAATTGGACGAGTTGGATGAAGAAGGATTTAGTGATTTCAATTTCGACGATGACAGCAATCCGTTCAATGACGATACCAACTTCTGACAGCATTTAATTCTTTTCACTGACAGAAAATAACAAGTTTATTTTCTGTTTTTTATTTTGTATGCTAATGCAACCTACCTTGATAGTGATTCTTGGTCCAACCGGCGTTGGTAAAACCGAAATAAGTTTACAATTAGCCCAATATTTACAAAGTCCCATTATTTCGGCCGATTCGCGTCAGATTTATAAAGAACTGAAAATTGGCACAGCAGCGCCTTCTGCTGAACAACTTTCTACTGTAAAACATTATTTTATCGGTTCCCATTCTATTTTAGAAAATTTTAGCGCCGGACAATTCGAACAAGAGGTTCTTTCATTGCTCGAAGAACATTTTATAAGCAATAATATCGGCTTAATGGTAGGAGGATCTATGCTTTACATTGATGCGGTATGCAAAGGACTGGACAATATTCCGACGGTGGATGCGACAACAAGAAATTACTGGAAAAAAATTTTTGAAAATCAAGGACTTGAATTTATTCAGCAAGAATTAAAAAAATTGGATCCCGTTTATTATCAACAAGTAGATTTGAATAACTACAAACGAATTTTGCACGCATTGGAAATTTGCTCCATGACGGTTGAACCTTTCTCTGTATTAAGAACAGGTGAACACAAAAAACGTTTTTTCAATATTATAAAAATTGGACTGAACAGACCACGTCAGGAACTTTATGCACGCATCAATGAAAGAGTAGATCAAATGATGGAAGATGGGTTATTTGAAGAAGCAAAACAATTTTATGTCTACAGAAACTTAAACCCCTTAAATACTGTTGGATATAAGGAGATTTTCGATTATATGGATGGAAAAATCACGCTGGAACAAGCTGTCGAAAAAATTAAACAAAACACCCGACATTATGCCAAAAGACAATTGACATGGTTCAATCACGACAAAGACATTGAGTGGTTTCATCCAGATGAAAAAGAAGAAATAACCCGTTTCATACAAAACCGACTTTCACAACTTCAAAAGAATGAACATTAAATATAACTATTCCCTTCTCTCGCACAATACTTTTGGCGTCGACGTAAAAACCGATGAATTTATCGAATTTGATACGGTTGAAGAAGCTTTAACCTTATCGAAAACGTTGGCACAAAAAAAATGGCTTATGATCGGTCAGGGAAGCAATCTGCTGTTTTTGAACGATTTTAAGGGCGCTATTTTACACTCTGCAATTCGGCAAATGAAAAAAATTGAGGAAGACGACCAATGGGTTTATATTGAAGTTGGTTCGGGAGTGATTTGGGATCAATTTGTGGAATTTTGTGTAGAAAATGGCTGGGGTGGCGTTGAAAATCTTTCATCTATTCCGGGAGAAGTGGGCGCTGCTGCCGTTCAGAATATTGGTGCTTACGGTATGGAAGTTCGGGAAACGATTGAAAAAGTTAAAGCCATTGAAATTGCTTCTTCCCAATTAAGAGAATTTTCTAAAGAGAATTGCCAATATGGTTATCGGCAAAGTATTTTTAAAAATCAAAATAAAGGACAATATATTCTGACTTCTGTAGTTTTCCGTTTGTCGAAAAAACCTCAATTCAAACTTTCGTATCAACATTTGGAAGAAGAAGTCCAAAAAAGAGGAAGCGTCAACCTTCAAACCATCAGAGAAACCATTATCCAGATAAGAGAACATAAATTGCCGGATTTCAGGGTAATGGGCAATGCCGGGAGTTTTTTTATCAATCCCGTCATTTCAAAAAAACATTTTCAACGTTTGCAAAGTGAATATCCCGAAATTCCACATTACTATGTTTCCCAAACAGAAGAAAAAATTCCCGCAGCATGGCTTATTGAACAATGCGGCTGGAAAGGAAAACAGGTTGGAAAAGTTGCTGTTCATGCAATGCAGCCTTTGGTAATTGTTAATTGTGGTGGAGCTTCAGGGAACGAAATAAAACAATTGGCCGATGAAATTCAACTCTCAGTAAAAAATAAATTTGATATTCAGCTTCAACCTGAAGTAAATTACATTGAATAATTCATCTGTGGGTTTTATACTTTTTTTCTCTTCTACCCAATTGTTCTCGTCAAAGAATTATTTTTTTATTTTTTTGTACCTCCTTAATCAACTTCATTCTGAGTTGAACATACTAATTTGGAATGAAAAATTGGAAAAGAAAACTTTTTCAATATATGA
>Ga0116174_10000873_pt1 | contig 29059 bp, 25 predicted proteins | sample AD_UKC087_MetaG_FD_89801 | JGI IMG/M metagenome (GOLD analysis project Ga0116174, IMG submission 89801) | Active sludge microbial communities of municipal wastewater-treating anaerobic digesters from USA - AD_UKC087_MetaG | ecosystem: Engineered > Bioreactor > Anaerobic > Digestate | place: USA...
CAATCGGTTTTGGAATCTGCCGGGTGATACTGTGTCCGCTTCTCTTGACAATCAAACGGCTATTAGTCGGTGTCACGGGAAGTGGTCTCTGAATAACTATTTCCGAATCACAATTACCATTATCTTTTGATTTATTTTTGTTATTTATTGCCATGTTAATCCTTACGTAAATATTTATTTAATATTATAACAACATGACAGTTTTTCAATTATAGAACTTAATTCTTTTACCAGCCATTCCGGTTTAATCAATGTTGCCTCTTCTCCAAAAGAAAGTAACCAACTAATTAACTCTGACTTTGAAGATGCTGTAAATTTCAATATGATTTTATTTTTACCTTTTTTTAATATCTCTTGATCAGGACTCCATTGTCTTTCTGATATATAAAGGGCAGACCAATCGGTGAATTCTACCTCAACCTTAAAGCTTTTATCTTTAATGATTCCAAACTGCTGATTGAATGCTTTTTCAAAATCGAATTCTTTAGGCTGAAATTTCATTTCGGTCATATTGATTGATTTCATTCTATGCACAGCCAGCAAAGGATCATATTTGGGAGCACGATAAGGTTTACCAGGCTCTTTAGCTTTTTGTGCATGGAGATAGATAGCATCCTTATAAGAAAATAGTTTCAGCGGCTTAATGTAAAATGTTTTCGGATGCGGTGATTCAATGGCTTGATAAGTAAGCTTACATATTCTCTGCTTTTCCATAGCCTCAATCAAAGTGTGTATGATTTGATGTTGTGGCGTATAATCAATTGTTCCGGGACGGAAAGCGGTAAAATTACATTCTTGAAGCTGATAACCTTCAGCAAGTGCTGATTTGCTTTTCAAAAAGGCCTGCGTCGCTTCTTCATACAACTTTTTGCCAATAAGATGCTGCGTGAATGCTTTGCATAGTTGTAAAGATTGAAACTCTGCCTCTGTCATGGGAATATTCTTTAGTAGACCAGCAGGTTTGGGTATCCGGTAAAAACTCTTATTACCTTTTTTAGATTCCTCTATTTTAATGCCGTACGACTTACGAATATTTTCAATCAATCTGAGAACAGTCTGTTTGGAACAATTAAGCATTCTTGATAGTTCAGTTAATGAATAACTCTCACTGGAAAAAAGCAAACGCACAAACAGACTGATAAGTTTTTCGCCATAACTCTGATAGAGATTGATCTTTGTTGGCATTACCCCTCCATACATTTTAAAACCGAATAATTTGATTGATTGAAACATAACTCATTGTCCTTGTTATGTAAATACAAATAATAAAAACGTGCCGTAATATGGAACGATCATGTGAAAAAATGCTCCCATCATGATTATGAATATAAATCAGCTTTAAGGAGATGGGGATGAATGTAAATGAATTGAAGGAAGTGGTGGAAAAAGCAAATGATATATTGAAAAAGTTGAAAGAAAAATATCATAACCTCGACGGTTATTTGGTTTTTTCGTCTACTTATGGACAGTGCGAATTAACCACTAATGTAGCCGCTATATTGAAATTTTTCCCGCTAATGATTGTTGATAGCAAACAAAAGGTGAAAGGGCTACAACTTTGGCAAAAAATTAACGACATAGAAGCGGAGAATAAAAAAAACTTCGGCAATCTCAAGTCTTCTGAAAAATTCAGACATCAGCTGGATGATATTGTCAAAAACATAGAAGTAGATGAGGACACTTTTGTAGAAATTCGTTTCAAAGGAACTGATTATGATATGATTTTTGCACTTCAGAAAGATGAACTGATATCTAAGGAACATACGCCGCAGACAAAAGCTTCAATCAGAATAGTTTTAGGAACGATTAAGGATTTGCAATAACAAACGGAAATATATCTCGACTATTTTTATGATTACAGAAAAAGCCTCCATTATTATTGATGATAAAAATATCCACTATGATTTAATTAGCAAAGTAATAAATATTGTAATAGATAAATATAATAACAAGTTTAATATCGAAGATTTGACGTTTCTTGATGAATTCACATTCAGTGAAAAGAAATACTTAAGAACAATATTTTCTCCCGACATCACTGGATTATATGCCTGGGAACATAATTTCTATTTTTGGGAAAATATGTGGCATTACGACGAATCCGATCAATATGATTATCAAGAGACTATCAGGCAGATTATGCTACTCCTTAATAAAGGTAAAATTGCAATAGGAGAAGAAATCAAGACCACTGATTATCCGTTCATTAAAGACATTTTTGAAAACTGGTTCGGTTTATTGGACAGTGAGACGCAGCAACTTTACGAAATAAACTTCAATGAGAGAGAATTCATAATGTTTATGTCTCATAATCTCACAAGAAGAATGGGTGATACTTGTATTTATAACTTTGCATTTCTCAAAACCTTCATGGAAGCAAAAAAAGATTATCATGCGAAGAAGATTCTTGAGGCTTTATACGGTATAGAAAGTTATAAAAACTGTTATATTGAATAAAATGATTGACGTGAAAAGCAAAAATGACATGATTTATAAATTAGAAAGTCCCAAAGATCAGAAGTTATCCATAGAAGATTATGCCTTAATATGCTCAATACTTTATAAAGACTCTGGTAAATCATTAGAAGTGCTTGCGGAAATCATAGGTCTTAATATTGATAAAATATTAAATCATGATATAAAATTAAAAAATCTGGAACCGGAGCTTAAGAAACTTGTCAAAGAAGGCAGTTTAGATTCCAAACTGGCTTTATTTGTACATAGAGCATTTCATAACGTAGATTAAATAAAAATTTATAAATGAATATCAGAATATCAAAAACAAAATATCTCAATGGCCTCCAGTGTAAGAAACTGATTTGGTACATTTACAATGAACCAGAAGCGATTCCCGAACCTGATGAAGCTACTCAGGCAATTTTTGATCAAGGTCATTTAGTTGGCGACTATGCAAAGAAATTATTTCCAGAAGGAATAGAAGTTGATCATACTGGGTCATTTGAAGCAGGACTGCAATCAACCAAAGAATTAATCTTAAAAAGGGTGCCGATATTTGAAGCTGCGTTAACATATAAGCGTTGTTATGCAAGAGCGGACATACTGGAACCCGTTGGCAAAGACAAATGGGACTTGATTGAAGTTAAGAGCTCCACGGATCTGAAGGATGTTAATTATCACGATATAGGATTTCAGTATTATCTTTATAACGGCGCAGGGCTCAAAATAGATAAATGCTATCTGATGTGCATTGATAATAGTTATGTTCGCAAAGGTGCAATAGAGCCTGATAAATTACTTAAGAAAATAGATATTACTGAAGAAATAAAAACCATATACAGCAAAACAATTGAAGATAATGTAGCAGAATTGGCCAAAACCATTACAGCAGACACATTTATAGAAATAGGTATTGGCGCACATTGCAGCAATCCATATGAATGCCCTTTAATAGATAAGTGCTGGTCATTCCTGCCTGAAAGAAATGTCTTTCTTCTCTATAGTAACAATAAACTTCCAATGGCTTTGATCAAAAAAGGCATTCTTCATTTAGCTGAGATACCCAAAAGCTTTGAACTAAACGAAAAACATCAAATACAGGTTGATTGTGAAAAGACCGGGAAACCATATATTAATAAGAATAAAGTAAAAGAGTTTTTAAACGCCATTCAATATCCCGCCTATTACATGGATTTTGAAACATGTGGCTCGGCAATTCCACTATATGATAACTCAAGTCCTTATCAACAAATACCATTTCAGTTTTCAGTACACGTTGTTAAAGAAAGGGGAGCGAAGCCGGAACATTTTCCTTTTCTGGCTGACGGTACGAATGATCCTCGTCCAGCATTTATGGCAGAATTAAAAAAAGTCATGGGGACTAAAGGTTCGGTTGTTGCCTATAATGCAGGATTTGAAATGAATATTCTCAAAAAATGTTCAGAAGTACTCCCACAATATGCAGGCTGGGTGAATTCAATAGAACAACGGATGATTGATTTGCTACAGCCATTCAGAAATTTTGTTTATTATCATCCTAAACAGGATGGTAGTTGCTCACTCAAGAAAGTTTTGCCAGCACTAACAGGCAAATCATATGACGAAATGGAAATAGGAGACGGGGAAACAGCGAGCTCAGAATATTGCAGAGTTACATTTACGGAAGATAACAAAGATAAAAGCAAAGTGAGAAAACTTTTAGAGGAATATTGCGGCTTGGACACCATGGGCATGGTCGATATTGTTGATCAATTGTATAAATCAGTGGATAAAGAGATTATAAAATGAAGGACAAGATAGTAACAGGCACAATTGAAAATATGGAAACAGGAGAAGTTCACGACATAATACCATTTTATTTATTTTCCAACGGTTGCGAACTTAATGCCATCATCAAGATTATGTCTGTCTGTTCAAGTTTTAATCCGGATGGCGAACCCTCAAGACAGATTACTGTCAATTGTTTGGCTCTAGACTGTCAAGGAAACGTATTCAAACTTGATTTGTATTTTCTACCACAATGTCTTGTTGATGAACAAAAGATTATTTCAGAGATCACCGCAGGTAAAATCATGGTCGCTAGTGGTCGTTATACTATTTTATCGAAAGAGGAATCCATTATTACACTTTACGATCCCGAATATTATCCATTACCATCCGAATACTCCCTTGAAGAGGTGGAAGAAGTCTTTCGTGTTAATAATAGAGATAATAAAAATCGTTTAACCTAAGAAGCATGAATTTTACGAAGGGGGAAATTTTATGAAAGATCAAAGAGAAATTGATGAGATTAATCGTAGAATACAGGATTTGCAGAGACAAATAAATGATCGCAGATCAAATATTGATCGGTTGAGGAAAGACAAAGAATCACGCATACGGGATCTGGAAAGGCAGTGTGAAAATGACATAAGGAATAAGGAAAATGATTATAATTCTATTAAGAGACAGATGGATGATCTGACCAGAAGGATGAACGATTGTCGGTCAAATATGGATCGGATAAGAAAAGATAAAGATTCACGTGTGCGGGACATTGAAAGGCAGTATGATAATGATATACGAAACAAAGAAAATGATTGTAATTCACTAAGTAGACAAGTTGATGATTTAACCAGACAGTTAAGATAATAATTTATATGAAACAAAAGAAAATACTCGAACCAACGATTAATGCTATATCTTGGAAGAAATTATTAGCAGATCCTGAAAAACATTGGCAGGACGGATATTCGGCAAAAATGACGGCTGAATCCTGGGAAGCGGCAAATGATATCCCCAAAGAAATTGTCAATGCATTAAATAACAATGAACAATTCAGGAATGCAGAATTATTAATGGCGATTCCCGAATTCAAAGTATCATTGCCCGGAGGAACAAGACCATCACAAAATGATTTACTCGTTTTAATCAGCAATGAAATCGGTTTGACCGTAATCACGATTGAAGCGAAAGCGAAAGAGGACTTTGGTCCTTTAATCAGTGATTGGTTGCAGGATAACTCTAAAGGGAAAAGAGAACGATTAGAATATATTTTGAAGGAAATTAATTTTAAATCAAAAGAATGCTTGTCGCTTCGGTATCAGTTGTTTCATCGTCTCGCTTCAGCCGTGATCATGGCAAAGAAATTCCATGCTAGAAATGCTTTAATGGTCATTCAGTCATTTATTGAATCAGATGAAGATAATCACTTCAAAGATTTTGAAAAGTTTGTCAATGCATATGACCAAACGTCAACAAAAGAAAGACCCATCAAGGTAGGAAAGTCGGGAGACGTTGATATTTATGTCATGTGGGTTCATTCAAAATGAGTGGAATAGAGGAAATATTTTCTTAAAAAACGATATTTTTAATATTTCGCATATTTTCTTAAAAATAATTAGTCTCGGAAAAGGAAAGGATTTTTGGTAGGTATTACATATTTAACGAAAACTAATAATGATCAAAGATAAGGAGGATATTATGTCATATATCTGTTCATGCTGTGGATTTATAACGAGTACAACACATACCACCGCAAGTGCTTGCTCTTTGTCTCCCACAAAAACTCACATTTACATGAGTGAAAGTCCCACCGGATATATATGCCAATATTGCGGATTCGAGCCCAATAATATACGTAATACTGCAACATCATGTTCATGTAGTCCACATAAGAGTCATATATATATGGCTAAGAAAAATAGCGGGTATATCTGTAAATATTGCGGGTATAAAACAAGTAACATGCGAACAACTGCAACTGCATGTTCACGTAGCCCCCACAAGAAACACGAATATATTTAACTGTATTTTTGATATAGGAAAATTTAATATGGCCGTCGAAAGACTCGGTGATTTTGTGAAATGTGCTGTGTGCGGTGTAACGGCTTCGCAGAAGCAAGGTGCAAATAATTGGACAATGTGCGACACTTGCTTCACTTGTTATTGTTCCTCATGCTTCAAACGATCTTCATTCTGTAATGCTCACAATCCATGGGGAAATTGGTTAACAGCTGACGGTAGACGCGGGAAAATGACTTTTACTCGTCGTTAGTTAGATGAGATTAGTTTATACGTTTATTGCCTTATCAAAAATCTTCTGTGCCTGCATTATAACGTCCAAAGTTTTAGCGAGATCAATCTTTCCTTTTTTATTGGTTTTACGGTAATCAGAATCAACGACAGCGACAGTTATGGCATTATCATTTTGATATGTCGGTCTCACAACTTTTATAGGACTTGCTACTGATGCCTGTATAAATCTATCGCCCCATTTCAACTTCAATTCTTTACGTTTCTTTTTGTCATTCACTTTAATTTTAAAGCAAAGCTCCGATTTTTCCAGTTGCAGATACTTTTCACAGTCGTTGTCACAGTCCCAATGCCACCAAAATCCCAAGAAAGCCTTACTCAGGCTGGACAGAGCATCCCATTCGCCATCTCCCAGTTCAGTTTGTAAACAGTTGTAAAATCCCTCCCAGGAGTACAAATGCCATTGATTTAAGTTGAGATGCATAAAGCTTTGTGTTGCACTTTCAAGTGCCTCTAAATGTCCAAGGTAATCATGTAGAATATCATTTTTTATGTCTTTTCCCGTATTGAGTATATCTAAAAGCTCTTTCCTTGAGAAAGTTGAATATCCTATCCTTTTTAGCTTTTCATAATTTCCTCGCGCACCAGTTTGTAAATAAATCGGTAGTATGTTTTGCTCGGAATATCCTTCGTCTTTCAGTACTTGAATATAGTGCAGCAATTGATCAGGGCTTTCTCTATTATATATTTTGTCCGGGATGGGGATCACAATGGCACCATTGATCACCAAGATAATATCAATATTACGGTAACCTCCGCTTATTTCAATTTTCTCAATCCGTGAAGGAAGTTTTCTGCCATGCTTATTTAAGAAAGCCTCCAACAATTTAAGAGAAAGGTTATGAAGTTCAGCATTTATAGTAAATGCTTCGGCATCGCTCCAAGCAAGAAGCCAGTACATAAAGGCTTCTTGTGACATTTCCTGTGTAGCGCAATTGAAAATGTTTGGTTTATTCATGTAAAATCCTCTTAGATATTTTTAAAGAGAGGCGGTAATTTTCTATCCATTTCCGTTTTCATTTCTGTAATGGTTTTAATAATTGTCGGAATGGATTTTTCATCATGCAGATCGAATTGATATACATATTTCTTTTTTGGCAAAGGTAAATGAGAGATGTTATCTACAATGAAACAAGGGATGTCGTCTCCATTCATATTTGAATACTCAACATACTCCTTCCATAAATCAAAACCAACGGCGTTCCTGTCCACAATCATGACAAAAGCAGGGCACGCATGTATATCCGGATCGCCACTATCGCCATAAAAAATAGTGCAATCCGTTTCCATGGCACACTTTTCTATAGCCGCTTTAAGACGAGCATTATCGAATTGGCAAAAAATATTTCTCCGCCACATTATACTCGATCTAGTTGGGCCAACAGTCTGATTAATCTCTTTTCTATTTATTAAATTTGCAGCTGAGACAAGTTTCGGAGAATTAATTAATATACCACAACCTAAGATTCTCAGAGTCAATTTTAAAAATATTCTCCTATCTTCCATAATGAACCATCCTTGTAATGTGGGTGAAAATGTTATTATTAATCCTATATAATAATATAAACTATATTCATTCCAGATGGCGGAACGATTAATGAATATTTTATAACTACAATATAGAATGTTTTGTGTTTTTTGATTTTTATAAATGATTTGTGCCAAAAAATATTGTTAATTAATTTATTTAGATATAATATAAAAAAAATATTAACTAAATTAGGAGAAGGATATAAAAAATATGGATGAACAAATGTATGTATTTAGAATACACATAAGACCACAAGGTAGTTCAACGGATCATTTCACTACATTTGACTATTGTATTAGAAATGGAATCCTTGGTGTAGGGTGGAGAACTAAATCCAATCGAAATACAAAAAACTGGGATAAATATTTTAAAGAAGCTTCCAAGATACATAAAGATCTGAATGTGTGTAATTATATTAAAAAGTGGGTTCATAAAGGAGATCTGGTGTGGACAAGGGATCCAGAAGGAAATTATTACATAGCTCAAGTGATATCAGGTTGGGAATATTGGACAACAAATGAAGCAAGAAAACTAGATATTGATATCGCAAATGTATTTCGATGTAACATTAAAAAAGTAAGCATTGATGATGTTCCCGGAAAAGTTGTTGCTTGTTTTCGAGCTACCAGAACCATTCAGGAAATTGCAGATGACAAGGCATGGGAATATTCACGGTATTTATGGAATGTACTTTCAAAGAAGAATGTATATTCAATTAATAACGCGGTCTATTCAGATATTTTTATGATGCTTGATGACGAAGAAACAGAAGATATAGTTTTCCTCTATCTTCAAAGTAAAGGATGGTACGTAGTTCCTAATTCTAGAAAAGTTGATACAATGAGTTTTGAATATATATGCTGTAATCCAAAAACAGGAGAAATTGCAGGCACGCAAGTTAAAACAGGTGGAGTTAGCCTAGATAAAGATGATTATATTAATTACCCACACAAAGTGTTTCTATTTCAGGCAGAAGAGCTTTATTCAGGGAAAGGTGCAAAAAATGTTGTTCCAATACAAAGGAAAGAGCTTCTTGAATTTATTAAAAAATCGAAATCGTGGCTTCCCAATTCACTGAAACATAAAATGGAAATAGTACAATTTTCTTAAAAAGCGATTTGTACAGTAGTACCTGAGATTCTAAATTATTTTGATTTGTGTTTTTACGATAAATTACTAATAATTGCTGTTGTCGTATTTCGATTATTAGAGATACATATGTAAGTATTCCAACTTTGTATTCAGTCGGATGCGGCCAACTAATATTTATCGAAGGGCGTATGTTTGAAAAGTAGATATTAGATAAAATATTCTTAAAAATAAAAAATTGTTACCTTTTCGTATATTTTCTTAAAAATAATTTTCATAAAAATCTTTTTATTGTTGCATTGTTTTCAAGAAGTTGTATTATTCCCTCTAAATTATTATATATTTCCCCAATTCCCAAAGCGTATAGAAATTTATGTAAAGGATTTATCAACCTAACTTAATAACTATGTCCGCTTTCTTAAAAACATATCTTGCACATAAACTAACCGAAAAACGTCCTATTTCTGATCCTGAAAAATTAAACAACACAATCCGTTCAGCGAATATTGACTTAAATCCTCATCAAGTTGATGCCGCAATATTTGCTTTTAAAAGTCCTCTCTCCAGGGGAGCAATACTCGCTGATGAAGTAGGTTTAGGGAAAACTATCGAAGCAGGTCTCATTATTGATCAGCTTTATACCGAAGGTCGACAGAAAATACTTGTATTAGTCCCTGCATCCCTGCGCACACAATGGCAAGATGAATTGCTAAATCGGTTTAGTCTACCTAGCAAAATCATTGATGGTACGTCCTTAAAGCGACAACAAAAAGAGCGTATGATAGAAAATCCTTTAAAAGAGGGCGGAATTTTTATTGCGTCACATAATTTTGCGTATCGCTATGACTACATTTGTGCGAACGTTATGTGGGACTTAGTCGTAATTGATGAAGCTCATCGAATGCGTAATGTGTTTCGTAAAGGAAATAAGACAGCAAAAAAAATCAGGGATGTTATTAAAAGCAGACCAAAAGTGTTATTAACCGCCACACCACTACAAAATAATTTGATGGAATTATATGGTTTGACGAGTTTTCTTGACGAAAATTATCTAGGTACTGAATTTTCATTCAAAACGCTTTTTGCGAATCCTGTAAAAAAGCGTGGAGAAACAGCACGATTGAAACAATTAAGAGAACGCTTAATGGGAAATATTGATTCTGTAACTGGAATGATAAGTGGCGGTATTTTAACACGCACTTTACGTAAGCAGGTTATGGGATTAATACCTTTTACAAATAGGCACAGTGTAACAGAAGATTTTGCGCCAAATGAAAACGAAATGAAACTGTATGACGTTGTTAGTAACTATTTACGCCGACCAGTTCTCGCATCTACAAAAGCTACCCAAAGAAACATGATGGAGCTTGTCTATAGAAAAATTCTCGCAAGCTCAAGTTTTGCCATTGCCGGAACGCTAAATAATGTGGCGCACTTTTTGGCAAAGCGTTTACAGAGAGAATTTGATACTCTTGTTGAAGAAATAAATAAGATTGCTGAAAACTTAAAAAATGAAAGTGAGCGAAAATATGGAAGGGTTTTGCCCGAAATTGTTTTCCCAGTTTACGACAAAACCGTCGCTGAAATGGAACAGATAGAGTTGCCCGGACTGGATGATGTTGAAACCAATTTATCAAGGTTGGAAGAGGAAACTCAGGATGCCGATGATCTTGGCGAGGATGAATTACTTAGCGACAAAAACAAAAAGTTTGTAGAGCGTGAAATTGATCATAAGTTTACTAAAGATGAGGTGGTGCACGAGTTGAAAGACGTGCTTTCATATTATTATCTAGCCACTACAATTGATACAAATCAGAAGAGCCAGGCGTTGGTCCGCGTTATTGACAAAGTATTCAAATATGCTGAAAAACAGACATGGCCGCAGAAGGCTGTAATTTTTACAGAGTCGCGCCGAACGCAAGACCATCTTGAAAAACTATTGGAAGGAATTGGACATCAAGTAATTCTTTTCAATGGAAGTAACGCCAGCAAGCGTGCGCAGGATGTTTTTGGGGAATGGCAAAAAGAATTTCCAAAAGAAGCTGAAGAAGGTTCAAAAAGCATCAATTTGAGGAAAGCACTCATATGGAAATTTATGAATCAGCCAAACGGTATTTTAATAACTACTGAGGCAGGTGCGGAAGGTTTAAATCTTCAGTTTGCAAATATTGTTATTAACTATGACCTACCTTGGAATCCGCAAAGAATTGAGCAGCGTATTGGCCGTTGTCACCGTTATGGGCAAAAGCTGGATGTACTGGTCATCAATTTTCTAAATAAAAAGAATTATGCCGACCAACGAGTTTATGAATTACTCTCAGAAAAGATAAAATTATTCGGCAATTTGTTTGATTTCAGTGATAAGGTGCTCGGAACAGAACAATTAACCGATGATGGTTATGAAGTGCGAGAAATTGCTTTGGGTGGACTGGGTACAGGTCTTGATTTTGAAAGAAAGATTCTTGATATATATCGTCATTGTCGTACCGAACAACAAATTACTCATGGTTTTCAGCAACTCCAACTAGAATTATCCGACATCATTGAAGATAAGATTGAGGATGCACAGAGAAAGGTAATTCAGCATTTTGATGAAGAAGTTCGTCGCAAACTACGCATCAGACAGAAGGAGCTAGATGTCTCTCTTGGTCGGTTTGATTCACAACTGAAAAGATACCTTCAGTTATCCTTTGGCCCCGCAATAAAAACAGTTCACCGCAATATTTTTGATTATAATGGTACAAACTATTATTTAGGTCGTCTCTCAGAGAGTGACAAAGAAAAGGGATATAAACCAGCACATATTAAAGAACCTTTCATAAAAGAGCGACTGGAAGCAGATAAAAGAATCAAGGGGATTATGGGAAAAGTTGTTTTTACACATAACAACAATAAAGAGCATCGACCTTTTGATGATATAGTCGGTAAAAATTGTCAACTCGTTGTGGAACTTTTGAAATGTGCACGTAAAACAATTAACAATATGGAGGAAGAATTTGAAAAAATAATTCTTACCGGATTTATTAACAATGATAATAGATGGGAACAAATACCCCATCCACGACTGGAGAGATTATTTGACCTGGATATTGCAAGCGAGGATAAAGCGGATTTCAGGTTGCATGATGTTTTAGAAGATGCAGTATTAGCCCAACTAAAGAGTGCACAAACAGATATAAACACCGAAAACGAAAGTTATATTTTTGAGGAAATGGATCATCTTGACCAATTTGTGGAAGAATCGCTACTCAAATTTCGGCAAGAAATGGATACACGGGAAAAAGAGATAAAAGAATTGCAGAGAACAACGCGTGCCTCACGCACACTTGGTGCGCATGAAAGAGACCAGATACAAACTGAAATTGATAAAAAACAGAAAGAACTTTTTAAAGCTCAGAAGAAATACATTCAAGCTCAAGAAGAACAGTTTGTAGATAAAGACAAAAAGGTTGCCGATTTACGTAACAAGCTGCAAATGAACTTTAGCCACGAGAGGATTGCAGCAATCAGTTTCACCATCATTTCATAAGAAGGATTGAATGCCAAATGATCAAATTGCTCAAAGACAAAATAGCCAAATTAAAAGATAAGGCCACAGAACGCTCATATTATCCTCTTCTTTGTTCTTTTTTTGAGGAGTATGGGAAAAGTGGCTCGTTAAAACTGCAAGGGCTTCAGGCAACACCGGAAGAAACATCAACACAGTATGAAAATCTTGTAGGATTTCCGGATATAACTATACGCACTAAAAATGAACTTATCGGATGGGTTGAAGTTAAAGTACCGAAAGAAAATCTCAACGCTGATAAATTCCAGGATCAATTCACAAAGTATAAAGATTCTCTGGAAAACATTATTTTTACCAATCTTCGTGAATGGCAATTATGGCAATGGGTAGAAGGCGAATCAAAAAAGTCAGCAGATATTTTTTTTGATTTGACTGATATTGATCAGGTTTCAAGTAAAGATTTTGAAAGCTTTCTAATAAAGTTTTTTGAAGGACGTGCTTATCAAACACGAACACCTAAACAGCTCGCCTTAGCTCTTGCCAAGAAGACAAGGTTTTTGTCTAAACAGGTAGAGGAAGCGTTAGAGAAAAATACGCCTCAATCTGATTTACTAAAGCTGAAAAGTACTTTTGAAAAAACTCTTATTCAGGATATTTCTCAACATCAATACGCCAATATGGTAGCAGAAACAATGGCTTATTCATTGTTTCTTGCTGCGCTGGAACATTCAAAAAATGGTAATAGCACCGCACTTACTCTTACCAACGCGATTGATTATCTCCCGACCAACGTACCAATCCTTGCCGATCTTTATTCAATAATTAAGAAAGTGGCTGGCACGATTCCAACAATATTTGAAGCAACGCGACTTTTAGTTGATCAACTAAACGCTTCAGATATTGAGCGCATCCATCAAAAACTTGTAGAGCATAAACCGGGTGAAGATCCTGTAATCCAATTTTATGAACCGTTTCTGAAAGAATATGATCCTAAAGAACGCGAAGCACGCGGTGTATATTACACGCCCAAACCTATAGTGGATTATATTGTTAAGAGTGTTGACTGGCTTTTACGCAACAAGTTTGGAAAAGTAAAAGGGCTGGCCGATGAATCTGTTCATCTTCTTGATCCCGCAACCGGTACCGGAACATTTTTAATGTCGGCTATTCAAGAAATACACGCAAACATAAGGAAAGAAAATGGAGTGCTTGGCGAAGGAATGGTCAAACGTGAATTTAACAAAGTTGTTCTTCTACACATTCTCAAACACTTTTATGGTTTTGAACTTCTTGTCGCGCCGTATGCTATCGCGCATCTCAAGCTCACACTGGAAGTGGAGCGTCTCGGGTTTGATTTTGCTCTAACAAAAAGTGATGGCGATCCTGATAATGATCGATTCAAAGTATATCTTGCCAATACGTTAGATGATCCGCGCCCTAAACAAGAAGTACAAGCTGCCGCTACGGCCGATTTTGGGGCTATTGCATTTCCATCCATCCCTCAGGAAAGTGAATCAGCAAGAGAAGTAAAAAAAGACGTTCCCATTTTAGCAATTATTGGTAATCCGCCCTATTCAAATTATGGACGGATGAATCGCGGTAAGTGGATTTTAAATCTCCTCAAAGATTACAAAAAAGATTTAAAAGAGAAGAAAATCAATCTAGATGAGGACTCCATTAAGTTTATTCGTTTTGCTCAATGGAAATTGAGTGAAACGAAACAGGGAATTTTTGCGATGATCACCAGTAATACTTTCATTGACGGCATCACACATCGCCAAATGCGCCGGTTTCTAATGGATACATATGACGAAATTTATATATACAATATGCATGGCAGCATCCGTAAAGGAGAATCATCACAAGACGAAAGAAAAGACGAAAATGTTTTTGAAAATATTACACAAGGTGTTTCCATAAATATCTTTGTGAAACATCTTAAAAAACAACCCAAAAATATTGTAAAATATTGTGAGCTTTGGGGAAAACGGAACGAAAAATATGCGTTGCTTTTGGAAGAGAATTTCAAGAATACAAATTGGCAAATCCTAACACCAAAAGAACCTAATTGGTTTTTTATCCCTAAAAATACTAATATTGAAAACGAATATAATAATTATATGGCTATTGCTGATGTTTTTACTATAAAAAATAGCGGTATAGAGACCCAAAAAGATAGTATTACTATTCAATTTACTGATGAAGAATTAGATGTTGTTATCAATGATATAATCAAATTATCAGAAGATACTTTCAAACAAAAATATAAAATATCTGATTCACGTGATTGGAAATTTAAGTTGGCTAGAGAAGATGCTGAAACTCATCAAAAAGAAAAAACTAAAATTCAATATAGGCCATTTGATCAACGCTATACACTTTTTACTGGCAAATCAAAAGGATTTGTGGCGTATCCAAGAACAGATATTATGGAGCACCTCTTCAAAAACAACTTGTCGTTAGTTACTTGTAGACAACTTGCTATTAAGGGTTTTCATCACGTATTTGTATCAAAAAATATTTGCGAACGATGTTTAGTGTCTATTAAAACAAAAGAATTAGGTTACGTTTATCCATTATATCTTTACGAAAATTCAAACCAATCGTCACTCTTAAACACTGAATCATGTAGGCCAAATCTTGCAAAAGAATTTCTAGAAAGATTTCCTGAAATAATTGGACTCTCGTTTGTTTATGACGGCAAAGGTGATTTAAAAATTTCTTTCGGACCGGAATCTGTATTCTACTATGCATACTCAATATTTAATTCTCCAACTTATCGCACGCGCTATGCGGAGCAACTTCAAACTGACTTTCCTCGTCTTCCGCTAACATCCAATAAAAAACTATTTGCAGACTTGGTTTGTATGGGCAACGAATTGGTTAATCTTCACCTTTTAGGTGACAATCCTTTTGATAACTCAGAAACAATATTTGATGAACCTATAAAGTGGGGTATTAAAATCGATGGCATAAAACCAGATAAGCTTTCTGATTGGCAAGTTTCTGATATTCGATATGAAGAAAAGGACAAGCGAGTCTATATCAATAAAGGACAATACTTTGAAGGCGTAGAAAAAGATGTTTGGGAATTTATGATCGGTAGTTATCAGGTTTGTGATAAATGGCTCAAAGAGCGCAAGAAAGCCGAACGGGCTCTTTCAACTGAAGACTTAAAACATTATATGAAAATAGTTGTTTCACTGCGCGAAACAATACGAGTCATGTCTGAAATTGACCGTTGCATTAATGATCACGGAGGCTGGCCGATTAAGTAATTAAAGAGAGTACGCAATTTAATAATCTACCTAATACGCTTTTCTTTAGCGATTGAAATAAAAAAGGAGGTAGCATGTCTAATTGCTTGAGATATCCGAAAGGATCCGAATGGAGAAAATGGGACTTACATTTTCATACACCATCCTCATTTGATTACGAAGACAAATCAGTTACAAATCAAAATATCATAGACGAGCTCTTCAAAAATGAAATTAGTGTAGTTGCCATAACAGATCATCATTTTATTGATGTTGAGAGAATTTCTGAATTACAGAAACTTGGCAAAGATAAAATTACTGTTCTTCCTGGAATCGAACTAAGATCAGAATTAGGAGGCTCAGAATCAGTTCATTTTATTGGTATCTTTCCTGAAAAATGCGATCTTGAATCAATATGGATTTCGATCCAAGGCATGTGTAAATTAACACCTAATGATATAAAGTCTAAAGGTGATGATAATATTTTTTGTGACTTTAAAGACACTGCAAAGTTAATACATGAGCTTAATGGTATTGTGAGTGTACATGCAGGTAATAAGAGCAATACAATTGAAAGTATTTCAAATGCATTAAATTATAAAATGGCTGTAAAAACAGATTTAGTTGAAAATATTGATATATATGAAATTGGAACAGTAAAAGATCAAGAAGGTTATATAGAAAAAGTATTCCCTAATGTTGGTAAATGTATCCCGATGATTATTTGTTCTGATAATCATAATATTAAAAAATATTCAGTAAAGCAATTATGTTGGATTAAGGCGGACCCATTATTTTATGGTTTAAAACAAATAATATATGAACCATTTGCAAGAGTACGTTTACAAGATGATATTCCTGAGAACAAAATTGATTACTTAGTAATTGATAAAGTTAGATATATAGACGAATCACAAAATAATTTATTTTCTAATGAATGGATAGAACTCAATGGTAATCTTAACTCGATAATTGGTGGCAAATCATCTGGAAAATCAATGCTTCTTTATCACATAGCCAAAACAATTGACCCTTTGCAAGTTGAAGGTCGTATTAAAAACTTAATAATACCATCATACAAATTTGATAGTGATACTGATTTTGATTTTGAAGTTAAATGGAAGGATGAGGTTGCTTATAAATTAAATAATTCAATTGAAGAAAAAAATAGAAAAATTACTTATATCCCACAAATGTATATTAATAATCTGGCGGAGAAAGATGCGGAACAAAGTCTTAATAATTTGATTTTAGACGTACTTACACAAAATCAAGACTTTAAAATGTTTTATGAAGAAAAAATAGATACTCGTGGTGTAAAAAACAATAATGTCGCTACTTCAATTATTTCGATGTTTGATTTAGTAGAAAAATTGAATACTCAAAAAGAAGAACTAAAGAAGTTGGGAGATAAAAAAGCAATTAACAATGAAATAACGAAAGTTAACCTTACAATTGAAGATTTGAAAAACAAATCTGATATGTCGAATGAAGAAAAAGATAAATACACAGAATTAGATACTAAAAAGATAACTGAAGAAAAAAATCTTGGTAAGCTAGAAAGGATTAAGAATGGCATAGAGGCATTTAAATCATTTGTGCAAGAAATTCCTGAACAACTAGATAAAAAAATAGATATCTTAGTTGAGGATTTAGCAAATACGATAGATGAGGAAAACATTATAATCTTAGAAAAGTTGCGTGATGATATCAAAAAGTCTTTTAAAGAAAATGTTCTAAAAATCCTCACTGATAAATTTTCAATCCTAAAAGAGCTAGATGAAAAAATCGAAATATCGAAGAAGTTGCTTGAGGCAATAAACAATCAATTATTTCCGTTCACTAATAAATTTAGTAATAAAAAATTATTAAATGAATTACAAATAAAAATAGAAGAACAAAGAATATTGGTAAAAGCTCTTGAAGAAAAAGAAAAGTCAATTAATGCTGTTGAAGAAAAAATTAAACGAACTGAAAATGATATGATGAATTATTATGAAGGGGTTTATAAGATATATAAAGATATTGAATCTGAATTAAAAAAAGACACATTTAAAAAAATATCCGATGATATAGAATTGAAAGTGAATATATCATTTGATAGCAACAAATTTGCAGATCAATTCGAGACTATGGTTGATAAACGTTTGGGTATAGAATCGGATTTACCTTTTTGGGGTGAAGATAATCACTACGTGTATGATGAGAATAATCATAAGAAAAATATTCGTAGTATATTAAAGATAATTCTTAGAAATGATAGCAAGAATTTTAGGCTAAAGACAGGTGTAATACCGAGTGATGCCGTTGTTAAATTGATGAAGGATTATTACACTATAAAATTTGATCTGATACATAATGGTGATACAATTGTTGACATGTCTCCCGGCAAACGAGGCCTTGTCTTGCTTAAGCTATATTTGCATCTTAGCAATATCAATGATCCCATTTTGATTGATCAGCCAGAAGATAATTTGGACAATAGAACAATATATAAAGAGTTAAATGATTTTATTAAAGAAAAGAAAATTAGAAGACAAATTATTATGGTTTCTCATAACGCCAATTTAGTTGTTTCTACTGATTCAGAAAATATTATTGTTGCAAATCAAGATGGACAACAAGCAGGACTGGAAAATCGACAATATAGATTTGAATATGTTTCCGGTTCATTGGAATGTCAATTTGATAACCCAAATGAGAAAGGCATTCTTTATCAAAAAGGAATCAGGGAACATGTATGCGAAATATTAGAAGGTGGCAAAGAAGCTTTTGAAAAGCGCGAAAAGAAATATGGCTTTAATAACAAATAGCAATTATTTACATTTCGTAAATACAATAAAAAAAGCATAATATTTGAAAAAACCAGCTTTCCTATACTAACCACGAGTCGACCAAAACAGAGGTCAAAAGTCGCTAAGGATTGGTCAAAAGTAGCCGAGGATCGGGTGTTTTGAGGCAAGGATTTTGCACCCTTTGTGTTTTAAAAGGTTTTTCATAACGTGTTTTTCCAGCTTTTTTCACCTTCAAAAAATCCATCAAAAACCTGTCAAAACCCGCGGAAATTATTTTTACGATTATGTCAATTCTCTTAAAAATCTCTTTTTTTTAAGAAAATATAGGCTTTCGTTTGAATAATACTTTTAGATTTTTCTTTTAAAGAATATGTATTATATAGCCGATACAAAAATAATTGCTCAAAAATATTTATTCATCGGAGCGATAAAACCATGATTAATAAGAAACGTTATATTGATGTACTTATCCAAGTATTGAAGGATTATTATGAAGCGATCAAACGGGGAGAAAATATACCAAAACACTATCAACCATATATTGATGGTTATCTAAAGGCGGCAAGGGCTTTAGATGTGTTTGGATATGAAGAACTGAAAGAAGTGATAGACAAGATTCATTTTGAAACTTTTGGAAAAACGATTGAAGCAAGGCGCAAGTCTCAAATATCAGAAACCTCTTCAATAAACAATGATCTAAAGATACCGACATATCTCCGCGAAGGTATATCATTAAATAACAAATGATAATTGTTGTTGCATAACCATATCGAAAGGAATCATTACATAATGTTTTGGGATACAAAATCTTTAATTGAGAAAGATTCTTTAAACGAAGAAATATGGAATGATTCGCCGAAAGTTCAGAGATGTATTAATAAACTCTATACCAATAATGCAAGCTCCATGAAGTATGGTGCGCAACAAGCAATGATTGATGGAACAGAATGTTGTCTTCCGTGGGTGCCTGATATTATTGGAAAGAATTACAAATCAAGCGATAGCATAATTATAATTGGTTCTGCCTATGCAGGATTTATTGATGGATACTCTCCACGCAATCGAACCATGACACTGGAAAGATATAGAGATGCCGACAATCCATATGTGTTCCTTAATTACTTTTTAGAAGATGTTGTTATAGGAGACCAGAGCTATTATTCGCCCATTCAGACTTTGGTCTCTTCATTGTGTGATCTTAAAAAGATTGTTCTTTTTGACCTATGTCGAGCAAGTTTTATCTGTCGTGATGATCGTATGCCTCCAAATAGAAAAGATAAATCTAATGATCGTGTTACAAGAGACGCAAAAGCCATTTATGCGCAATACGTAGAATCTCAGATTGTGGAGGATTGGACTTGGCGAAGAATAATAGATTGTGGTGCAATGTGTATAGTGGCATTAGGCACCATAGCTGAACATGGATTATTACGTCTTTTTCATAGAAAAAGTTTATCAATAAGAGATTATCGGAACTCTGAAAGATTAGCATTGAGAGATTATAATAATGGGGAATGGGTAGCTCATTATGCAGGGGGTGTTAATAAAAAATTAGATTACTGGATACGTAATAGTGGTAACTGGTGGCAGATCGAAGGCACCGTTAATGGTCAAGATCGAAAATGGTATTTATTACCGGTTTATCATCCTGTTCGTTATTCAATATATGATCCTGCTTATGAAATAACAATAGAGGTTTTAAAAGCAATAAAAGATAATCTAAAATAAGAAATATTTCCCAAAAGGTATTAGCAAAATAATTATTATTTATAAGCCCTGCCAAAATGGTGGGGCTTTTTTATTGCTTAAAAATCAGTAAAATCAATATGGGTATAAGTGTAATAATATCAAATATTTAACTTGACTTTTATATGAAAGTATGATATAATTTTATAACGAAATGTGAATTTTTTGCAATTTATTTACTTCAATATTTATCAGATTTCTCATCAATATTCTTAGCAGTAATCCCAAATTATAATGGGGTAGTTTATATAACCATAATTAAGGAGGTCGTTTATGAATCATTACAGTATTACGAGGGATAAATTTATGTCGGTCGTGGAAAGAGATAAGCTTTTACGATGTTGCAAGAGAGAGGCAAAAATTGATTTATCTGAACAAAGAAAGCGATGGGTAAAACGGTATATGCTCACGCATCTTGCACTCAATAGTGGATGCCGCATAATGGAAATCGCCAATCTCAAAATATCCGATATTCATTTTAATGGAAAAGAGAATTACCTTTCTGTTTTCGGAAAAGGAAATAAAAAAAGAGACGTCTATATTGATGACGAAATTGTTGAACATCTGAAAAGTTATATCTTGATCAAGAAAGATTTATGGCGTGAATCAGTAGAAAATGAAGCACCATTATTTGCCGGCAGGGCGGGGAAGCATTATACAACAACTGCCCTTGAAATAAGCTTTAAGAAAGCAATTATAAGAGCGGGACTGTCATCGCACTATAGCTGTCATAGCTGTAGGCACACATATGCTACTTTACTTCTTGCCAAGTCAAAAAATATTAGATTCGTTGCCCGCCAGCTTGGTCATGCCAGCCTTAACATGACTGCCTTGTATGCGGACATATTACCGGAAATGAATCAAAATTTAGCCAATACCCTTTTAAAGTAACTTCAGTAGTTAATAAGCCACTACGGCTTCATTCACAAACCAATCAAACAACAATTTGACCAAACATTAAACAAAAGCGGGATAGGTGCGCCCGCACAACAATTAATTATTAAAAAGAAAAGAGGTCGTTACATGATGAAAAGAGTTTCAAAAGTGCAAATGGTTCTTCAAACAATTATGGAGAAGTTCAAGACAGGAGACATCCCCAAGGCAATTGCTTATTCAATGTTTCCTCTACCGAAAACGCCATCCGATACCTGGTCATACCTTAACAGGATGATCATGTTTTTATCGGGGACAAATGATGCCAGAGGCATAAGGCAATGGAACAGCGTTGGAAGGTCTGTAAAACGGGGAGCAAAAGCCATTTACATTCTGGTGCCTTACTTTGTGAAAGGGAAAGACGTTGAAGATGATGATGAAGAAATCCTGAAAGGCTTCATGGTTAGTCCTGTTTTTAAGGTTCAGGACACAGAAGGTGAGCATTTGGATTATCTTAAAGATATTCCCATGCCCGAATTACCTTTAATGGAAAGAGCAGAAGAATTAGGCATTAAAGTTTCCACAGAGCTGTCTTGTTATGGATTTTATGGCGTTTACATTGCCAATAAGAAAGAAATTGTCATTGCCTCACCGGAAGAAATCGTTTTCTTCCATGAATTGTCACACGCCGCTTATGAATTTTGCATAGATAAATTGAAGCCCGGTCAAGATTGGATTCAAGAAGTCATCGCTGAACTGTCCGCTCAGGCTTTGTGTCATCTGGTCGGGAAAAAGCCAAGCCAAACTTTAGGCAACACATATCGGTATATCGAAAGCTATGCGGCAGAAGGTGGATTAAAACCGGTAACTGCATGCCTGAAAGTTATCAATGATGTCGAAATAATTTTAAATTTCATTTTGGGAAAGGAGGTGAAAAAATATGTGGAACATCCCATCCAAAGAACGGCTTGAGAAGATTCCAAAACTTTATGAAACAGAAAACATTCCATGTAAAGACAAGCTGATCTATCTCCATTTTTTTATCGGTGGATGCGACTGGTACGTTGCTGAATACGATGGAGAAGAACTTTTCTTCGGTTATGCAATTCTTTGGGATCATCGTTATGCAGAATGGGGATATTTTTCATTTGAAGAACTCAAAGAAATAAAAATCGATGGCTGGCTTGAAGTGGATTGCGAGACTGAAGAAAGTTGGGCTGTCAGAAAAGCTTCCGAAATTGAAAACATTAAATGTTTCTGAAAATGGGAGATTTAATATGGATGATAAATTTTATTTTGTAGGTGTCGGTAGCACAGGTGTAAAAATAGCTAAACAGTTATCCAAAATTTACGCTACTTATAAAAATGAAATCTTTTACAAAAAAGGCAATAGTCTTCAAATCCATTCATTGACAAACTCAAAGACTGTTTTGCCGGACGTAGAAGATGAACTTGTCGTCTTGGCCGGGTCAGTCCATGATCATTGCTGGCAAGAAGCCAGGAAAGAATTGTCGGAACGCCAACCTTGTTTATTGCTGACAATGGGCATTGATCTTAAGGGAAAAACGGCAAGCTTTAATATGCCGACATTCGCTAATGAGTGTCTCATTTTTCCTGAACCATTAATTATGAAGTCGTCAGACATAGCCCAACTGGTTATGCAATTAATGATCACCCATTTGCCGTGGTACATCTGCAAAGTGGGCTCGCTTATTGGTTATGACATTGCTGATACAAAAGGTGTTTTTGCAGGAAGAGTTACTACAATCAAGAAAATGACATCAAATAAAAAGCATTACCGACAAAACTTCTCTATGTTCCTCGATGAAAACAAAAGTGCATTGAGTAAATCGCAAGGCGTTTTAATGTCATTATGGGGGGAAGATAAATATTTACCCATCGTCACAGCTAATGAAATGATGGCAGAAATGGAAAATGTAATCATGCCCGACGCAAACCTATTGTTCACTTATCACGTTCTGCCGAAAGATTGTCATAATTTCATGGCAATTATCTGGATGACATTAGAAAGTGATAGCTCACATTAACAATCAAAATAAATCAAATAAGGAGTGAAGATGAAAATGTTACCATTAGAACAAGGCGAAGTAGACGGACTCTGCGGCACATATGCGCTACTGAACGCTTTGAGACTAGTTGTAAACGGCAGAATATCTGAGAACGCGGCTATTAATTTATTTGGAACGATCATGCAGCATGTAGAAAAACGTAAAAGCTTGGGGAAAGTATGTACAAAAGGAATTGTTACAAGTGATGTGTGGAGTATTTTAAAGAAAGTTTTATGTGTGAAGTACAAAATTAATGTAAAAAGACCTTTCCGCAAAACCGATAAAATTAGTGTCAGTGAATTTATAAACGAGCTGAGAAAGTATTTTACGCAAGATGGAAAGAGATCGGCGATTATCAGTATTGAAGGTAATGGTTGGGATCACTGGACGGTTGTTCGTGCAATTACAAAAAATAGTATTCTGCTTTTTGATTCTGCAATGATGAAAAAAATATCGATTTCCAAATGCACATTTAGCAAAAAATTTAAACGTAAGATTTTGATAATTCCTCATGATACCTTCTATGTTTATCAAAAAGAAAAATAAAAGCTCAATAATTCAATCGAAGAAAGGAGTGTAAAAAAAATGTACCAACCAAAAATCAGAGATGAAAATATTCATAGGCTATATTTGTTAAAATTAAAGCGTCAATCGCCTATGACAAAATTGCTTGATGAAATACTCAATAATTATTTCAAATCAATGCCGGAAAACATTGAAACGGAAGAGCCAAAAAAAACCTTAAGAAAGCTTTATTCGTACCGGGATAATCCACTTTTACTAACTCAATAAATCATTTTTACATCCCAACACGCCTCGCATTATATTAAAACTGTTTTACGACCGATTTTTGATCAAAGGTAACTCCAATCGGCCAAAGGTCAGCATCTATTAACAAAAGTAAAAAAAATTGAATTTTGAAAATCATCAAAAAATGCATATTTCAATCATGTTTTACAAACATCAAAAACATAAGAAAAGAGTAAAACCTTACTTCAAAATACCCATAAAACATGTCAAATTAGCATTTAATCGGTATTTAATAAAAATTAATGGTTGATGGTAGCGTTATTTGATTAAAAGTAGCTTTCATCGTATAAAATGCTGCAAGTTAATCCCGGGAGCAATTTATTTGCTGTAAATATAGGTGAAATTTAACCGCATACTTTTTAGAAGCCTTAACTGTATTCCACACATTTTTTGCTTACTTAAAAATTGCAAGTCACAAGTGAATAATTTCAAGTCACATCGGAGGGATTAATTTGCATAGATAATAATTACATAAATAAAATATATCTCTCAATTAATTAATTTTGTCTAAGTTTCTTAACTATCAATGGTAACAGTAAAGGTTAAAGATTAAGTCGGCTTTCAGCCGACAAAAAAGTGCGTCACGCAAAAGGACGTGACGCACTTTTTGTTGTTCTTTTTATGACGATGATGACGATGTTTTTACATACTTTTTTTATTAAATTATTTTCGATATAAATAATTATAAAAATTATGATTATGTTGTCGTATAATCATCGTCACCATCGTCATCATTGACATTACCTTCACTAAAAACTATTTTCGTTTATTCACTTCTTTGATTTTTGCCATTTTAATCTAATGAACCTTCCATGAGATTTTCTTCTTCCTTTGACATACTCAATGCCAATTTTACGTAAATCAGGAGCTATTTCTGATAATCTTGAAGATAGGGCATTAGGTGCTTTGGGCCATGTATTGTCATGTAATATTGTTTCTTTCTTATCTTCAGGAAGGCAATCTTCAAGTTTATCAAGAAGGCCACTGGGAGTACCCATCCAATCTCCATTATTATCTTTGAGTAATTTTTTAATGGCAATCCCAACATAATCCGAATCAACTAATGTCGCTGACATGTTTTTGATATTTTTCATGTAGGCTGCTTCTAATTTACCGCTTTTCTTATAAACTGCATTTTCCGCAGCAACTACCCATTTTAGAAAATCAGCCATGCGTGGATATTGTTCCAAATTTACATCGTTAACATTTTTTAATGCTTCGCTGACTCCATCACATAATGCTCCAATAAACTTTGGTTTTTCCGCATTAAAATTCTCCATGAACTCATCTTTGGGTTTTCGCTTTGTGTCCTTAATCGTTCTCATAACAACAGTAATGGCTCTATCAGAGAGGTCATTTTTTCTTACAACGTCGCTTATGCCATTCAATATAATTGGACGTTCAACATTGAACAATATCTCGCCATCGTCGCTATATAATTCTCTAGTTGATAAACCACCCCCCGTAGAAATACGGCAAAAAGCATCAGATAGCCACTTTGGAATTGCTGAAACATTGTCATAGGCTAAGACTAAATTCTTTTCAGCTGTGATCATTAGATCTCGTTCATTTCTGGGTAAAGACCTCAAAGGTACAGAGGATGGGTCAATCAGTGATCTTAGCATTTCCATGACCGTGCTTTTTCCTGAACCAGGTTCACCTAAAAGCACCAGAATAGGATACGGACCTTTGCCGGCAAGTGCTCCGAGAAGCCAAGAAATTATTAACTTAAAACTATTTTTATCTGTATTGATAAACTTTCTCAACTTACGAAACACTTTTCGACTATTGCATTTTGTGGGCGTTGGTAAGGCAAGCATTCCTCTGGGGTTGATAAAATTAATATAAGAATTATTTTCGATTTTCCATCCTTCTTTATTAATGATCACAACCCGACCGGCTTGATTACAAAGATCTAAGATGATTTTGTCTTTAATATTTGCAATTCTTATGTGAGTATTCTTTTCTATACGCTGAGAATACGCTTTGTATTCAAGTCGATCAATAATATCAGTCAATTGATTGTTCGATGGGAATTTGTTACGTCTTGAAAAGATTTTATTTTTTAAATATCTTTTAAAATCTCTTGAGTGCAATGCTACGGTTTCTATATGATTCTTGCGTTTAATTACAGCATAACATTTCTTGTCCGGCGTACTAAATACGGGAATGTTATCCACATATTTCATTAAATTTATTTCTGTATCTTTTTTTATCTTCATCGCTTAAAGCCTCCTTAATTTTTTTTCTTTGTAATCGTGAACTGTAAACGAATATGATCACGAAGGTATTTCAGTGAGGTCTAAACGATTCTCGTGGATGGAATTATTATTAATCAAAGCAAGTGATGAATAATAATTTCCAACTTCAAATATTTAAACTTGTTTTTAAACAAAACGCTTTTATTAGGCTTAGAAACTAATACTTCTGAAGGGCGGTCTATTAAATGAGTTTATTTAAATAAACCTTTCTATTGCTCAATAAATAATGTATAGTTTTTGTATAGTGAAGACATATAAAGACGTCGATATATGAGGTGGTGACCTACATTCACAAAGAAATAAAGTTAAATATATACAAACATATATGAAGATAAAGTAATAAGGAGCACTGATCCGGTCATGACTCTTAATCATTAGGTTGTCGGTTCGATTCCGACAGGGCTCACCAGATATCAAGGCGTTTCGCACAACACGCGAGACGCCTTTTTTCTTCATCCTGCGCATCTCTATAAAATAAAGATATTATTGACATGTCGGAAAAGAAAATATATTAATAAAAACATAATCTATGAAAAGAAAGAAAATTTAACGGGGCCTAAATAAATTTAAGGAGTGTCTTATGAAAAAAATAAAATCGATGGCATACATGTTATTGATCGTTTTGCTTGGCCTGTCATTGAACACATGCGGCAGCGGAAGTGATACCATTGATGATTATATTGACGACCTTACGGGACGGTACACCATTTCCGGAACGGTCAGCGGCGCGGTTGCTGCAAATGTGACGATAAGACTGACGGGCGCTGAGACGGAAAATACAACCACGGCAGCCGATGGAACTTACGAGTTCGACGGTTTGGCCGACGGAACGTACACCGTGACCCCTGTTTTGGCCGGTTACACCTTCACACCGGCCAGCCGGCAAATCGTCATTGCCGGAGCGGACATGACAGCAAACTTTACGGCAGCCTCTTCCAGTGCGGCAACGCCCTACGAACAGACTGATCTTCAGGCAACATGGGATGTGCAGATTCTGGAAGCCGGCAACATCAACGGATGGGGGCGTTACAACGTAACCGTCAGCGCCGCGGGAGGCGTCACGTTCAACAGTTGCCAGGATTCAACGGGAAGCACCGCCTGCCCGGCGGGTCCGATTGTCTGGACAATTAATCCCAATACCGGCGTTATTACAGAGACCAATAACGGCGCTGATACAGATAATCATTATGCCATCACCTTAAATAAAAATTTCGTTGCCGGAACAGCCTCGGGCAGTTCGCAATTGCTTATCGCGCAAAAAAGAGTATCCGGGGTGGCCTACAGCAACAGCGATTTGCAGAGCAAACATTTTGTTATTCACTCCCTGATGGTCGGCGGCGAAAACAAATGGCTTCATGAAGTCGGAAGCACCGATGCCAACCGGGTGGTGACCCTAACCAGCTCAACGGATCCTGGCGGTACGGATAATAACGCGGAAAATACAGGAATCACCATTTCTGTTGATGCCAACGGCGTTGTGACGATGAACGGCACCATGTCTTCCTACAGGGGCTTCATGTCGTACGACAAGAGAACGATCGTGGGCACCTTTACAGAAAACGGCGACACCTATCAATTAATGGTCATCCAGATTACCGACGGCCAGACGGGAAATTCCGTCAGCAATGTGGTCGGCACGTGGATCGATCACATCCTGGCAGTCGGCGGCGCTGACTTCTGGGCGCATCAGAACATTGCCATCAACAACACCGGTGTGATGACGTTCAGCAACTGGGTGGATAATGACATCGCGATATCCGGACCTGATGCGACGGAAACCATCGCCATCGGTTCGACGGGCACGGCAACGATACAGGGGACTGATTTCCACGGCCAGTTATCCTACGACGGCCAGTTCCTGATTGGAACGCGTACCATTGATTTAGGTTCGGAAGAAGCGTATGCATTCCATGTGAGCATCCTGTCTGCTGCGGGTTCGACATCCACAACAACCTACAGCCTGTCCGGTGCCGTCAGCGGTGCGACATTAGCCGATGTCCTCATCACACTTTCGGGAGCAGCGACAGACTCCACCACAACGTCTTCCAGCGGCGCATTCAGCTTTACAGGATTGGCGAACGGCAGCTACACGCTGATACCGTCGAAAACCGGTTACACCTTCACGCCGTCCAGTTTACCTGTTACCATCAGCGGCGCCAATGCAACCGGCAGCAATTTCACGGCGACCAGTTCATCCACCGACAATTCGGATTGCCCCACCTGGTTTGCACAGGTCGATGATTGTTGCGAAACAGATTACTCGACTAATCCGCCGAGCCGGATGATCGGTTTCTTAGTGCCCAAGCGTTGCGGAACATGTCCGTCAGGATCAACCGTTGATGGAGAAGATCTCGTTTGGTCCGGAGGACCCTATTGGATGTGTGGATGTGATGCATGTTCCGATTAATAAAATAATGCTGCAACATTCACAGAAAGCAAAAAAATAATAGAACCGGGGATGCATATCATCCCCGGTTTTTTTTCGTCCTCAAAAAAGCCAATTCAAAAAATTCTTGCGCTTACCGGCATAATTCACTATTGATAACCGGAATCCTCTCTCACCTAAAAAAATAAACATAAACCAAACAG
>Ga0116174_10000878_pt1 | contig 28954 bp, 22 predicted proteins | sample AD_UKC087_MetaG_FD_89801 | JGI IMG/M metagenome (GOLD analysis project Ga0116174, IMG submission 89801) | Active sludge microbial communities of municipal wastewater-treating anaerobic digesters from USA - AD_UKC087_MetaG | ecosystem: Engineered > Bioreactor > Anaerobic > Digestate | place: USA...
CAACAACAGCTGGAATAGGTGTTAATGCAACATCTTCTAACTCAACAGAAAAGGGAACAGATTCAAAGTCGTTGCAATCATCTGCAACAACAGTTGGATCTAACTATGTTGTTTATAGCGGTGAAACAAAATCATTTACTATAAGCGATACAGTTACCCCAGCAGCTGATGGATACTTTGGAGTCAACTTCGACTTCTTCAAGTGGAACACCAGCTCAGCAGGCGCTACATTTGATTGGACAACATCAACATATAGCACTTTCAAGAATGATTGGAAGACACCTACAGTCTATCTTGACTACAGACCATAATCTTAATTGATTTAAGACTTAGTAGTTTAAGAATAAAACAACCTCCTTAAAGGAGGTTGTTTTATTCTATAGAATGATTGACATGCATATGCTAACGGCTTAAAATTATATTCAAGATTATTTTTTAATAATTTATAATTTTATGAAATTTTTTGATTTTTTTAATAAATTAAAACCTTGGCAAAAAACTTTATTTGTAGTTTTATTTATTATTGTTTTGGCATCTATTTTAAAGCCAGGCAAGAAAGGCAATACTCAAGAATTTGCCACGGTTTCAAGAATGGATTTAGTTCAAATAGCATCTGTTACTGGAAAAGTTCAACCTACAAAAGTTATTGATATGGCTTTTAAAACCTCTGGTATAATTTCTAAGGTTTATGTTAGCTCTGGAGATCAGGTTAAAACAGGACAAGTTTTGATTTCTTTAGAAAATGCTAATTTAATCGCGCAGCAGAAACAAGCTCAAGCTCAGATTGATGGCCAAATGGCGAAATTGCAAGAATTAAAACTTGGAGGCAGAGCTGAAGATATTGCGGTTTCTCAAAGTAGTTTAGATAAAGCAGAAATTGATTTGCAGAATTATTATAAGACATCGTATGTTACATTAAATGAAGCTTTTAATACTGTTGATAACATTTTTCGTAAACAGATTAATACAATGTTTGATTATAGTCCTTATGCAATTGATAAGTATGATTTGGATTATTTTCCATGTGATGCTTCAATCAGGAATTCTTTAAATGTTAAGAGAGAAGTTGTTGATGAAAAAATGTTAGCTTGGCAAAAAGATATTGATTTGATGTCTAATAATAACTTAACAAATGAGCAGTTTGAAAAATTGATTAGTGAGTCTATTGATTATATGTATTATTTTCAGCAATTTTTAACTGATCTGAATAAAACTATGATAGTTGATTGCGCGCTTGATTTGGAACAATCCACTAAGATTAGTTCTTTTAAACCAACTGTTGCGACAGTTATTACAAGCTTTAATACTTCTTTCTCGACAGTGAAAACTTTAAAGCAAACAATAGACGCGCAGAATCAAACAGTGAGGAATTATGAAAATCAACTTGCATTAAAAAAAGCTGGCGGTACTTCTGAACAAGTCGCATATCAAGAGTCGCAGATAAAATCAGCGCAGGCTAATTTGGAATTGATACAAAGCCAGATTGCAGATACATATATTGTTTCTCCAATCAATGGCATTATAACTTTAGTAGATATTGATTCTGGAGAAGTGGCAACAGCAGGGAAAAATTATGTTTCAATGATATCCTCAGATCCTTTTGAAATAGAAGCATATATTAATGAAACAGATATAGCTAAAGTTGCGGTTGGCAATGAGGCCAATATAACATTTGATGCTTTTGGATCAAAAAGGCAATTCCATGGAAAAATAATTAAAATAGATCCTGCTCAGACAATTGTTGAAGGCGTTGTTTCATACAAAGCAACTTTTCAGATAACAGATTTCTCTGCTGAAATAAAATCAGGAATGACCGCAGATATAGATATTATAACAGCTGAAAGACAAAATGTTTTAGCTGTTCCATCGAGAAGTATTATTAAAAAGCAGGGTAAGGCTTTTGTGAGAATAAAAAGAGATAATAAAGAAGAAGAGATAGAAATCCAGACAGGTATAAAAGGGGATAATGGCAACACTGAAATAATTGATGGGTTAAGTGAAGGACAGAAAATTTTAGTTAATTAATTATCAAAATGGAAGATTTAATAAAGGTAGAGAATCTCTGCAAATCTTATAAAGGAGAAGAATGCGAAACTCCTGTTTTAAAAGGAATAAATTTTTCGATTCAAAAAGGAGAATTTGTCGCTATCATGGGACCTTCAGGATCAGGGAAATCAACTTTGCTTCATGTTTTGGGTTTCCTGGATAAGCCGACTGGCGGAAAATATTTTTTTGAAGGGAAAACAATGGATGATTATGGGCAAGATAAAATAGCCTATATTAGAAATCATAAACTTGGTTTTGTTTTCCAATCATTTAATTTGCTCGCAAAAACATCGGTTTTGGATAATGTAAAATTACCATTGTTGTATTCAGGAATTCCAGAAGATAAATGGGATGAGATGGCATTGTCAGCGATAAAAAAAGTTAATCTTTCGCACAGGATAGATCATACTCCTTCACAGCTTTCAGGAGGAGAACAACAGAGAGTGGCGATTGCTAGAGCTTTAGTTATGGGTCCAGAAGTGATTTTTGCAGACGAACCGACTGGTAATCTCGATTCAAAATCCGGGCAAGCAATAATGGAAATTTTGCAAGATTTAAATGATGAAGGAGAGACAATTATTTTGATAACTCATGAGCATAGCACAGCAATGAATGCCAAGAGAATAATTCATATATTGGATGGGGAAATTGAAAAAGATGAAATAGTAAGTCAAAGAATAAAAGCGAGAGAAAATTATACCAAGTGATATGAATTTGAAGTATATAATTAAAACAGCATATAAAGGATTACTTGCAAATAAGTTTAGAAGTTTCTTGACTATTTTAGGAATTTTAATAGGGATAGCTTCTATAATAATGATAGTTTCAATTGGACAAGGAGCTCAAAATTTGATTTTGGGAGAAATCCAAAGTATGGGATCAAATAATATTTTTGTTCTTCCAGGAAAACAGATAAATGACATGAGCGCAGGATTTCAAACAATAATGGATGATTCTTTGAAATACAGGGATCTTGAAGAGTTGGAAAAAAAATCAAATGTTCCACATGCCGTCAATGTATTACCGATAGTTTTTTCTTCTAGTTTGGTAAAATACGGAAGCAATACTTATAGACCGATGATTCTGGGATCAACTCCTGAGATCATGGAACTTTATAATACTTATCCAGAGCAAGGAGATTTATTTACTAATGAAGATGTTTCTTCTAAAGCCAATGTTGCAGTGATTGGAGGCAAGGTAAAAAGTGAGCTTTTTGGAGATGAAGAAGCGATTGGAAAAAGGATAAAAATAAAAGATAAGACTTTTTTAGTTGTTGGGATATTTCCAAAAGCTGGGCAGAAAGGATTTGTAAATTTTGATGAAATGATTTTTATTCCATACAGCACTGCTCAAACATATGTTTTTGGCACAAAATATTACAATAGAATTATTATTGAAATCGACTCTGAAGATAACGTTAAGCAATCAATTGGGGACATAGAAGAAACATTGAGAAGTTCCCATGGAATCGAAGATAGCGAGAATGATGATTTTCATACTGAAACAACTGAAAGTTTAATGAAATCAATTTCAGTCGTGACAGGAGTGCTTACCTTATTTTTGGCTGCAGTTGCTTCGATATCTTTGATTGTAGGAGGTGTGGGGATTATGAATATTGTTTTAGTTTCTGTGAGTGAAAGAACAAAAGAAATAGGATTGAGAAAAGCACTGGGAGCAACAGATAAAGATATCCTATACCAATTTCTTTTAGAATCAGTTTTCCTTACGGGGTTAGGAGGGATTTCTGGAATAATCGCGGGGACATTATTTTCTTTTTTAATATCATATATTTTGACTAATTTTGCCGGTTATGATTGGCCTTTCTCATTTTCAATAATGTCTGCAGTTTTGGGATTTTCCGTTTCCGCTTTGATAGGTTTGGTATTCGGAATCTACCCTGCGAAGAAAGCTGCCCAATTAAGTCCGATAGAAGCGCTCAGACGCGAATAATTTCAAAATCAGTTTTTTTATGATATTATTAATCTGATGGAATCAAAAAGTTTTTCAATAATAAAAACTATTTTTTTATTATCGTTTTTAGCGATAAATATTCCTTTTTTTGTTAAGGCTGATTCTTTGAATCAAGTTCAGAATTTTAATATTGATTCATCATATGATCAATTAGATCGTTCTAAAATAAAATCTACATTGGTAGACATATCAAATAAAGCCTATTTTTATATTGAAGATGATTATTGGACAGAATTATCGCAATCAGAAAAAGATGGTTTAGTTCAAAAAATAAATAATTTAAGTCAGGAATTTGATGACAATATTTATCCGAAATTGACTAAAGCCTATGGTTCTGAATGGAATCCTGGCATAGATAATGATTCCAAGGTCACTATACTTTTTCATTTGATGAAGAAAGATTATGCAGGATATTTTAAGGAAAAAGATCAGTATTACAAGCAACAGTTTCCAGAATCTAACGAAAGAGAAATGGTATATGTGAATATCCATTATCTTGATAAAGAAATAGAAAAAAGCTATTTATCTCATGAATTTGCCCATTTGATTACTTTTAACCAAAAAAACAGGATATTGGGAGTTTCAGAAGACACATGGATAACAGAAATGCGCTCTGAATATGCTCCTACAATAGCTGGGTATAACGACCAATATTTAGGAAGTTTTCTTAATATAAGAGTAAAAAGATTCTTAGATGATCCGAGTAATCCTTTGACTAAATGGGAAAATGATTTGAATGATTATGCTTCTATAAATCTTTTTGCTCATTATTTTGCGGATCATTATGGAGCTGATTTTTTTTCTAAAAGTCTTAAATCCAAGACGACGGATTATAAATTATTTGATGAGTTTTTGGAACAGAAGGGATATAATAAAAAATTATCAGATGTTTTTGTCCAGTGGCAGATTGCTAATCTTATAAATGATTGTTCTTCAGGAGGATTCTTTTGCTACAATAATAAGAATCTCTCGAATATCAGAATAACCCCGAGAATAAATTTTTTGCCTTATACAGGAGAGAGTTCTCTAAGCGTTACTGATAAGATTGAAAATTGGGGCGCTCGATGGTTTAAAATTGTAGGAGGTGATGGAATATTTGAGTTTGAATTCAGAGGGTTGAAGGAATTGAATTTTGTTGTCCCATTCTTGCTTGAAAAAAAAGATGGGGGATTTTTGATTGGATATTTGGATATAGACGAAACGGGAACAGGGAAATATAGAGTTCAGAATTTTTCACAGAATTACAGGGCATTTTATTTTATTCCTATGATTCTTAATGATCCGATGCAGAAAAATGGCGGTTTTCCTTATTCTTGGACAGCTACATCAAAACAATCGCAAGAAAATCCTCCTGTTCCGGAAAATCCTGTTCCAGAAACTTCCAAACAGGAGCAGATAGCTAAATTGCAGGAGCAACTTGAAATACTTCAACAAAAATTGATAGAGTTATTAAAAGCTAAAATCATAGATTTACAAGCTCAATTATTCAGACTACAGTCCCAGAAAAGATGAATAAAACAAGAACAATTCTTATTTTATTGTCAGATTTGGCGGCATTTTATTTGTCGCTATTTTTGACATTATCATTTAAATACGGTTTGGAGGAAAAAGAAGCTTTTAAAGCTCATTTTTTGCTTTTTTTGATTCTTCTTCCAGCCTGGTTTTTTATTTCTTACATCTTTGATTTGTGGCAAGCGAAAACATTCAAAAATCAGACTATAATATTTTTGAGGCTTTTTGCCAGTATTTTTGCTTTTGCTCTTTATTCGATGGCTTTCATTTATCTTTTTGGAGCGAATTTTCAAATAAGCCCAAGAAGGAATCTTTTGATATTCTGCGCAATATTTTTCGTGGTGGATTACTTATTTAGATTTATTTTGAAAAATCTTTTTTCTAATAGATTCAAAACTAAAGTTTTTCTTATAGGAGAATCTGCAGTTTCAGAAGAGATAACAACAGCTTTGAAAAATAATCCTTGTATGGGTTATATACCAGATCAAATAGAAGGGAATATATCTTTAGATAATTTAGAAAAAGATATATTTGTTGAAAAAGGAGAAATTTTAATAGTATTTAATGATTCATTGCTTTGTCAGAAAAAGCATAATCAGATTGCTTATAAGACATTGTTTTTAAAAAATGTTGAGGCGATAAATCTAAGCGATTTTTATGAATTAATATTTATCAAAGAAGCAGTAGAAATTTTAGACGAAAATTGGTTTATAAAAAATATCAGAACAAAAAAAATTTACGAAATTTCTAAAAGAATTTTTGATATATTGCTATCTTCTATTTTGATGATTCTGCTTTTCCCAATATCTTTAGTGATAGCTTTTTTGGTAAAAATCCATGATAATGGCCCGGTATTTTTCAACCAAGAAAGAATGGGCAAGGGGAATAAGCCATTTATATTGCATAAATTCAGAAGTATGATTGTAAATGATGGTCCTGTTTGGACGGTTCAGAATGACAATAGGATAACGCCGATAGGAAAATTTATAAGATCAACTCATTTAGACGAGATACCGCAATTGATAAATATTTTTAAAGGCGATATTTCTTTTGTCGGACCAAGACCTGAACAAACCAGGATTATCGGAGTTTTGAGGGAGCAGATTCCTTATTATGATGTAAGGCACATAGTAAAGCCAGGATTAACTGGATGGGCGCAAATTCATTATAAAGCAAGCGCTTCTGTTGACGAGACAAAAGAGAAGCTTAAATATGATTTTTATTACATTAAAAATGCTTCTCTTTTGATAGATATTTTAGTTTTGATAAAAACAATTAAATTATTTTTTATTAACCCGGAGTAAATATGAAAATAATGGTTACCGGCGGAGCCGGTTATATCGGGAAAATATTGGTCAACGACTTATGTAAAAGAAATGATGTTGAGAATGTCATTGTCATTGATCGCAAAGCCAAGCCAGAGGATTTTGATAATCCTAAGATTTCTTATTATAGCTTGGATTTGGCTCAGAATCTTTGGGAAGAATTTGTAAAAGAAGTTCCTGATTTCATAGTCCATTGCGCTTTTGATATTAGGAGTCCATATAGGAATATCAGCAAACAAGAATTTATAAATTTAGAAGCTTGCAAGAGGATTTTTGAATATTGTTTTAAATATAAGATTAAGAAAATAGTTTATTTAAGCAGTGCTGCAGCTTATGGAGCGAGAGAAAGGAATATAGGCAGGCTTTTAAAAGAAGATGATTCTCTGATTGAGAAAGACTCACCTTATGGATCTCAGAAAAGGAGAGTAGAGGAGATTTTAGCCCAAAAAATAGCTCAGAATAATTTTTCATTGACTCAAGTCTTTGTTCTACGTTTAGCTACTGTAAATGGAAAAGAAGGAGAAAGAAGGAAAAACCCTTCTCTGATGTCTTGGATAAAAAATGTTTTGCCAATATTGCCTTATTCTAATGATTTTTCAGCGAGACAATATGTGAATGAAGAAGATGTTTTGGCTGCAATAAATATGCTTCTCTTTTCAGACATTAAAAGTCAATATGAAGTTTTTAATTTAGCGCCTGATGATTTTTTGACTATTAAAGATATGGCGCAAATTTTGAATAAAAAAGCTGTTAAGATCCCAGTCATATTTGTCAGAATCGCATTTTTTTTAGCGTGGCATCTTAGTATGGGTTATATTCCTACTCCAAGGGGAGCTTGGAAATCTTTTGTTTATCCCAGCAATATGGATGGATCATTGATAAAGAAATTCGGATTTAATTACAGATATAATTCAAAAGATACTTTCTTGTCAAAATAATATGGATATAAAAGGGCTTTTATTCGAAAATAAGGGCTTTAAACAAACTATATTTAAGAATACTTTCTGGCTAGCGGCATCTCAAGTCGCAATAAGGCTTTTGAAATTGGCACTGATTTTTTATGTTGCAAGAATGCTTACAGTTGAGGAATTTGGAAGATTTAATTGGGCGCTTTCTTTTGTGACATTATTTGCTGTTTTTGCTGATCTAGGGATTAATTCCATATCAATTAGAGAATTCTCTCAAAAGAAAGAAAACGAACAGCACATGTCGGATCTTTTCGGCTTAAAAATATTTTTAGGATTTTTTGTTTTTGTCGCAATTTTTTTATATTCATTATTTTTTATTCAGGATTCAGACATGAAAATCATGTTATGGATTTTGTCTTTATACGGAGTGATAATTTCTTTTGATGGATTATTTGCTAGTTTTTTTCAAGCAAGAGAAAAAATGGAATATATCGCCTGGGCTGATTTTATTCAAGGTGGAATAACTGTTATTTTTGGGTTGATTTTTGTTTTTTTATTGCCAAATGCTTTATCTTTGAGTTGGTCATATTTTTTAGCAGCATTGTTTTATACAGTATTCTTTATTATCCTTTTCAAATTACAGAAAGAGAAATTCAGCGTTTCTTTCAATATCCAGACATGGAAAAAGTTTTTAAAAATGTCTTGGCCGATGGCATTAGCAGGAATTTTTGGGGTAATTTATACATCAACTGATTCCGTAATGCTTGGATGGTTCAAGCAATTTGAGGCTGTAGCATATTATAATGCAGCGCAGAAATTTATCTGGATAGCTATAATTCCAGCAGGGCTTATTTATTCAAGTTTCTTTCCAGCCGTGAATAAAATTATTGACGAATCAAAAGAAAAATTCCAAAAGGCTTGGAGCTTTCAAGTAGAGATTATGTTTGCTTTAGCTATTCCAATAGTCGTGGGTATTTTTGCTTTAGCGCCTAAAATTATTGAATTTGGATATGGACCTAATTATTATCCTGCCATTGGAGCATTGAAAGTTTTAGCAGTAATGCTTTTTTTCTCATATATAATTCACCCTTTCAATCAATTATTAGTTTCTTTTCACAAACAGGAAAGCATTTTTTGGGTTTCATCATCAACCGCTCTCTTGAATGTTGTTTTAAATGCAATTTTAATACCTAAATATTCTTTTTACGGAGCTGGAGTCGCTACAGTAATAAGTTATTTTGCTGCTTTGGTTTTTAACGTTTTGTTATGCAAAAAATATTTATCTGTTGATTTGCTTAATAAGAATACTATGATGACTATTTTTGTATCATCAATTTCTTGCATACCGATGTTTTTTGCAGTTACTAATCAGGCGGTCTATAGATTTAATGTTTTCATACCGGGGATAATCGGAGTAATAGTGTATTTTCTGTTTTTTGGACTGTTGAGAACCAAGTTATTGAATAAATTCTATCGATAAAATATACTCAAGATACTTAAAAATATGACATTATCAGACATTATAAAAGAGAAAAAAGACAAAGTGGCAATCATTGGAATGGGATATGTCGGATTGCCTCATGCTTATTTATTAGCAAAAAATAATATAGATGTTTTAGGAATCGATATTGATAAAAGAAGAGTAGATGCTCTTAATTCTGGAAATTCTTATGTAGATGATATAAGTAATGAAAAATTGAAAGAAATTATCGATTCAAAAAAATTTAAAGCTACAACTGATTATTCAGAATTGTCAGAAAGAGATGTTGTGATGATATGTGTTCCAACACCTTTAAATAAAAATAAATTGCCAGATATTTCTTATATCCAAAGCGCTGGGCAAGAAATTAAAAAGTATTTGCGCAAAGGACAGTTAATAATTTTAGAAAGCACTAGCTATCCGATGACTACCGAAGAAATTTTGCTTCCTTTATTCGAGCAAACAGAGCTTGAAGTAGGAAAAGATTATAATCTTGCTTTTGCCCCGGAAAGAATAGATCCGGGAAATAAAATGCCTTTTGCCGATGTCCCTAAGGTGGTAGGAGGAATAACTCCCCAATGTACAGAAGTCGCAGCAGATTTCTACAGGCAATTTTTGAAATATGTTCATCCCGTAAGCGATGCGAAAACAGCAGAGATGACCAAGATATTGGAAAATACCTATAGATTGGTGAATATCTCTATGATTAATGAATTTAGGCTTCTATGTGGGAAAATGGGAATAGATATTTGGGAAGTTATAGAAGCAGCTAAAACTAAACCTTATGGTTTTACGCCTTTTTATCCATCTCCTAAAGTAGGAGGGCATTGTATTGCTATTGATCCTTTTTATCTTTCTTGGAAGGCCAGGGAATATAATTTTTGGGCAAGATTCATAGAGTTAGCTGGAGAACTAAATGAGCAGATGCCACACTATGTGATGACTAATACGATTTCTTTTTTGAATAAGAATAATAAACATTTAAATGGATCAAAAGTTTTGATTCTTGGAGTTGCATATAAAAAAGATATAGGAGATCCAAGAGAATCGGCAGCTTATGATATAGTTCCTAACTTACAGAGAAAAGGAGCGTCAGTTGATTATTACGATCCTTATATTCCAGAATTTATTTATTTCGATATGTATCAAAAAGTTTGTAAAACTTTAAAGAGAATAAATTATTCCCCTGAAATTCTTAAGAATTATGATCTGGTAATGATTTTGACCGATCACAGCAATATGGATTATGACCAGATCGCGCAGAATTCTAAATTAATTGTTGATACGCGCAACGCAATCAAAAATAGAAAATATAATAATATTTCTTGGTTCTAATTATGAAATTCGCAATTATCGGAAAAGGATTTATTTATCCGAGGCATGTTCAGGCAATAAAACACATCGGCGGGGAGATTGTTGATCAGATTAGTTTAGAAGATGGAGAAAACGCCTGGAAGGATATGATAAAAAAGACAGAAGCTGATTGCGTAGTTGTGTTGACTCCTAATGATTTGCATTATCCAATGTGTAAACTTGCTTTGGATTCTGGGAAAATAGTGCTTTGTGAAAAGCCTATAACAATAAATGCTAAAGATTGTATCGATTTGCAGGATTACAAAAATATATTTGTCGTCTTACAGCTGAGACATCATCCATTGGCAAAAGAATTAAAGGAAAAAATTAAGCCTAATCAAAAGTATGAAATAGAAATGGATATTTCTGTTTACAGGGATCAAGTTTATTATGATTCGTGGAAAGGGCAGACTGAAAGATCCGGCGGAGTTTTGTTTAATTTAGGGTCTCATTATTTTGATATGCTTTTATATCTTTTTGGAGATGTAAAAAAAATACATTCTGTAAAAACTAACGATAAGACAGGCTTAGGAGTGTTAGAAGGGGAAAATTATATCTGCAGGTTTAAAGTAAGCACAGATGAGCCGCAGACGAGCCAGAGAAGGGTTTTTAAAATTAATGGCGTTGATTATAATTTTTCATCTCAAGATAATCTTTCTTATGAAGATCTTCACAAATTCGTTTATAAAGATTTATTAGAAGGAAAGGGGGTGAGTCCATTAGAAGCTCTGAATTCGATAGAATTAATTGAAAATATCTATAAAAGTTCTATTTGACAAAATTGCAAAAATTTGCTATAATTATATATAGATAGCTAAATTACATACAGCTATATCTTTTAAAATTTAAAATACACTTAGGAGGTGTATATTGTTTACTTTAATGATTCCGGCAGGAATAAAGCAAATAAATGGAAAAGCTTCGTGGTTTAACAATAAATATGCAAAAGAACTTGAAAAGAAAGGAGTCGAATTTGGATTTCAGATAATTGTTCCAGCAGATGGCGATTTATCAGAATTGCCTCAAGATTTTTCATTGCCTTTCGGTTTTCATCTTCCTCATTTTTTGTCTGGATGGTATCGCCATCATGAGATTGATAAATTTCAAAGGATTGTTGAATCGGTGATAAAATATAGGAAACACAGATTTGCTGTGCTTCATGGAATGAGCATAGATAAAGATAGAAAGCAATATAATCAGGAAAATACAGAGAATGAGAATAATTTTGTTTGTTCTTTCTCTGCTAAAGATTGGTTATATTGTTTTCATCGCCAAGCTTCTTGCATTAAAGAATTAATGCAAAATGGTGTGAAAGTAGCTTTTGAAAGTGTTTCTCCAAGCACTTTTACGGTTAAAAATGGAGATCTTTATCCTCATACATATCTTGATTTGAGAATAGGATCAACAATCAAAGATTTGATTGCGATTCAAGAGAAGACTGGATGTGATCTCGTTGTTGATGAAGAGCATTTGAGATTCGCGTTGAACTACATTTTCAGATATAAAAATTATTCTAAAATTCCAATCCAATTTCTCTATGATATGACTCAAGAAGAAAAAATGGTTTTAGAAACTTCTGGATTGTTTATCAGGCAAGGGATTGTTCTTAGATCATTTTTAAATGATAGATACCGCCATTTCTTAGATGAGAAAATGATAATGGACGAAGAATGGGAAAAACAATACAATCGTCAAGCTAAAGTTTTTCATTTGTGCGGATTTGAAAACGGAGAAAAACTTGAATATTTCAATGGAAAGATAACCTCCCATTCTCCAATTTTAGAGAATGATCATCTGTTTTTGGCAGAGTTCAAGAAGATAATTCAGACAAACAAGAACAATGATTGCAATCTTGTTTTGGAAGTTTCCAATTCTTACGAGTCTGCTTTTTTCTCTGACCGGCCATATAATTCCCAGGAGATATCATTTTACAATGTTTGTAAGATGCTTGTTTCTTGTTTGGAGGAATAGTACATTGTTAAGCGCGCTTTAAAAAAAGCGCGCTTTTTTGTTGACTGCAAAGCTTTGAGCTTATATGATTAGTATATAATAAAAATTATTATGGATAGCCAAAATCAAGCTTTTTGGGCGCATCCAAGCGCTGAAGTTTCGCCGGAATCAGAAATAGGCAATAACACTAAGATTTGGCACAATAGCCAGATAATGCCAGGATCTAAAATTGGTAAGAATTGCACTATTGGGCATAATATTTTAGTTGCGACAGGTGCCGTGATAGGAGATAGTGTTAAAATTCAATCAAACACTGATGTTTGGGATGGGGTCGTATTACAGGATTATGTTTTTGTCGGGCCGAGCGTTGTGTTTACAAATGATCTTAATCCACGCGCTGGTTTTCCCAAAAATAAAGACCAATATTTAAAAACTCTTATTAAGACAGGATCAAGCTTAGGAGCGAATTCAACGATTATTTGTGGTCATGAAATCGGAAAATATGCTTTTATTGGTGCAGGGGCTGTTGTTGCCAAAGATATACCTGATTATGCAATTGCCGTCGGCAATCCAGCAAAAGTAATTGGGTGGATGTGTGAATGTGGAGAAAGGATTTTTGAAAAAAACGAATCTGAATGTTCTTGCAAGAAATGTTCAAGGAATTATAAGAAACAAGATGAGAAAATAATGCAAATATGAAATTTTTCGATTTAAGCAAGCAATATTCTATTTTAGAGAAAGAAATTGATGGAGCGGTAAAAAAAGTAATGCAGGATTCTTATTTTATTGGAGGAAAAGAGGTCCAGGATTTTGAACATGATATGGCTCAGTTCTGCAATGTAAAATATTGTGCTGGAATGAATTCCGGGACTGATGCGCTTTTTTTAGCTTTAAGAGCTTTGAACATAAAAGAAGGAGATGAAGTGATAACTACTCCTTTTACTTTTATAGCTACTGCGGAAGTGATTGCTAATTGTCAGGCAAAACCGGTTTTTGTTGATATCGATCCCAAAACTTTTAATATTGATCCACAAAAAATTGAAGAAAAAATAACTGAGAGAACGAAAGCTATTATCCCAGTCCATATTTTTGGACAAATGGCTGATATGGATAAGATTGTTGAGATAGCAAATAAACACAAGCTTTTTATTATTGAAGATGCTTGTCAGGCAATCGGCGCTCAGTATAAGGGGAAAATGGCTGGATCAATAGGAGATATTTCAGCTTTTTCTTTTTTCCCGACAAAAAATTTAGGAGCATGCGCAGATGGCGGAGCGGCGATTACCAATAATAGCGAATTAGCTAAAAAAATTTTTCTTTTGAAAAATCACGGATCGTCTTCTGAAGATAAATACAAACATTTGATTGTTGGGATGAATTCAAGGCTTGATGCAATTCAGGCTGCTATTTTGAGGGTAAAATTTAGGTATTTAAACGAATGGAATCAGAAAAGATTAGAAATAGCGCAATATTACACGAAAAATTTATCAAATATTAAAGGGATAGAATGTCCGCAGATTGATGATGATTGTGTCCATATCTTCCATCAATATACATTAAAATCAGAAAGGAGAGACGAATTATTTTCTTTTTTGAAAGAAAGAGATATTCCTTCAATGATTTATTATCAAATTCCACTTCATCTCCAGGAAGCTTTTGGATATTTAGGATATCAAGTCGGAGATTTCCCTGTCGCTGAATCTGCCTGCCAAAGCGTTTTATCTCTTCCGATTTATCCTGAGCTAAGCAGAGACGACCAAGATTTGATAATAAAAACAATAAAAGAATTTTTTAACTAAATATGCTAAAAAAGATCAATGTTGCAGTTATAGGGACTGGGAACATGGGAAGGAATCATGTTCGCGTTTATTCTGAAATGAAAAATTGCAAATTGATTGCTATCTGCGATATCGACTTTGATACAATGAATAAAATCTCCCAGGAATTCCATTGCAAAGGATATCTTGATTACAAAGAAATGCTTGAAAAAGAAAAAATTGATGCTGTTTCTATTGCTGTTCCAACAAAAAGTCATAAAGAAATTGCAGTTTATTGTTTGAATAAAAATATAAATACTTTTTTAGAAAAACCTATTGCTTATACAACTCAAGAAGCAAATGAAATTTTAAAAGTGGCAAATCAAAGTAAAGGAAAATTTACTGTTGGCCATATAGAAAGATTTAATCCAGCTGTTTTACAATTAGATAAATTGGTTAAAAAAGGAAGGCTTGGGAAAATTCTATCTATAAATGCTAAAAGACTTGGTCCATATATTCCTAAAAAAAGAGACACGGGAGTTATTTTAGATATTGCAGTTCATGATATAGATATAATCAATTTTTTAATGAACAGATTGCCGAAAGAGATATATGCTAATGGGGGGAATTTAATAAATAATTATTTGGATGACTATGCGGATATATTTTTAAAATATGATGATTTCTCTGCTTATGTTCAAGTGAATTGGATAAGTCCTTTGAAAATTAGAGAATTATCAGTAACTGGAACAAAAGGTTTTGCAAAACTAAATTATATTACTCAAGATCTAGAATTTTATAAAAGAAGCGAAAAAAAGATTGTTGCCAATAAAACGGCAGAGCCTGTGATAGTAAAAATAAAAAAACAAGAGCCTTTAAAATTTGAATTGGAATATTTTATTTCTATGATTTCAAAAGGTAAAAAAAATATGATGACTGGCAAAGAGGCAAGAGATGCTTTAGACATTACAATAAAAGCTTTAAATAAGATATGAAATTAAGTGAATCTAAAATTGAACTCTATAAAGATGGAACATTTGATAATATCGTAAAAGAAAGATTCCGTAGGTAAGGTAGAGATGGGGAATTTGAATATTATAGTTTCCTAAAATTTATAGAATTTATTAAGAAAATAAGATAATTATTTTTTTAGAAGATGGATCATTTTTAGAAAAATATTATAATACCATCTATTTTGAACAAAATATTGTTCAAAAAAATAATATGGGGTAAGAGTCGCGCCCCATTTTGTTTTATATTTGAATATATTATATTCTTTTGTTCCCGGAAGAGCATCTGGGTCTGCTCCTGCTAAATTATAACTTTTCAATCCATTCTCTTGCGCCCAACAGATAATAGACCATTTTAACAATTCACCATCTGGCAATTTATCTTCTATGCTTTTTTTAGCTCTGGCTATTGATACCTCTATGAATTGTTTTTCTTCCCAATTAATTATGATTCCCATTCCTGATAATATGTTTCCATTTTTATCTTTTGATAAAAAGACTTCATAATTTGATTTTGTTGGTTTTTCCCTATGCATTAATTCCCATTGTTTCAATAGAGTTTCCTGTTTATCAATTCTAAAATTATTACCAGATCGAAATTCTTTTAAAACATCACAATATGCTAAGAAGCCTTCTTTTTGCAATACTCTAGAACATGATATTCCTAATTCCTTAGCGTGTTTTAGATTTTTTTTTACCGATCTATCTATGGCTTGATAAATTTCATCAATATTTTTATCAAGATCTAATAAGAATGTATATTGTTTTTTGCAATTAACATTGTCATCTTGGTAATTAAATGAAAAACCAGAAATATAAAAAGCTTTATTTTTTTTTGCAATATTTTCTATGGTATTTTGCTTATATAAAGAAAAATCTTTTTCTAAGGAGATTGATGGTAATGCAATTCTAATTGAGTTTATTAATAATTTGTTTCCTAAAAAAAGATTATGTTTGTACGCGCCGATAGAAAAATCATCACTGGAGAAATTATATCCAAGAGATTTTTTAAATTCTTGATGATTTTTTGTGTAAAAATAATTAAAAAGCATTGATTGTTTCCACTATTTTTTTTGCCACTGGTTTAATATCGTGATATTTTGATACCCATTGGAATGCTTGGTTTCCTAGAGAGCTAAGATAATCTTTTTTATTATTAGTAAGAATATCTTTTAAAGTTTCGTATATTTGCTGTTCGTTTTCACAATTTAGAATGGGTGGCATTACATTATCATAGTATTTGCTATATTTATTAGAAAAAAAGGTAAGCAAAGCTTTTTTACAGCACATAGCTTCTAGACCAACTACTCCAAAGATTCCTAAATCAAATTGATCTGTTATGATGTCAACATCTTTATATTCTTGAACGAGATTTTCTTTTTTATTTATTCTAGGAATTAATGTTATATTTTTTGAATATTTATTAATAAAATTGTTAACAAAATCTTTGTCTTCTTTGGTGATATTACTATTTTGGTTTTGATCTATTATTCTTATCGAAAAATCATATCCTTCGTCAAAAAGTTTGCTACAGGCATTAATAAATTTTTCAGATCCTTTATGACCTCTGTCTGTTTTGGTAGTTATCCAATTTGTAGGGTAGAAAATAGATATTTTTTCACTAGGCTTTGATTTTATATTTAAACTATCTATTTTGTCTGCTTCTACTGGAGTAGCCATTATCCATGACTTATTTTCTATGCCTAATTTTTTTGGTACCCATGACATCTCAGATATTGGCATAAAGACATAGCGAGATTTTTTATAAGCGCGATTTAATAAAAAGTTTTGAATTCCTTTTTGAAAAGCAAATTCCCTGATATCCGAGCCAGTGGCAATGCAATAATAGTTTTTGTTGAAGAATTGGATGTAAGAAGGGGAAAGAGTAAGCGCTATTACTTTATCGTATTGAGAGAATATTTTTTTTCCCTCAATAAAAGCTTTTATAATTGGTCTGGTATTATAAAGTTTTATCCAATCTACTTTTTCTGGAAGAATATCATAATCCCAAGGATTTTGATTAAGTCCTATTTTATTATCTTTACAAGTAATGTATAAATCAGTATTAATTTCAAGAGATCTTAATTGTTTTGTTAAGATATATCCTATTTGACACAAATTTCCTACAACAGCGATTTTCATAAATTATGGATATAAATTATTTTTTCCATCTCTGAACCTTTTTCGCCATTTATTCTGCCGAAAATGTTTAATGATTTGTTGCTTAATTCTTGATAATAATTTTCATCATCGATCAATTTTTGTATCTTTTGAGCTATATCTTTTGGATTATCCTCAACAAAAATACAATTATCAAATCCTAATAATTCTGGTTCTAATTCACTATCAAGTTTACTGGTAATTATGGGCAAGCCGCAGGCCATAGCTTCAATGACTCCTATTCCAATTCCTCCGATTTTGATAATTGTCGCATAAGCATGACATTGATTATAGAGTTTTGGCAATTCTTGATTTTGTATTGAAGCTATGAATTCTACATTTTTATCTACTTTCAATTCCTTGGAAAGTTCAATTAGCCTCTGCCTTTCTGGACCTTGTCCAACAAGAATTAGATTAAAATCAGCATATTGCAAAGCTTTTATTAAAACTTCTTGATTTTTTGCTGGAATGAAAGAATTCACATTTATAATAGTAAATTCTTTTCTTTTTGGAATTTTTTGATCCTGGAAAAATTTCTTGGAGGATACTCTATTATAGATAATTGTTATTTTTTCTTTTGGTATTTTGAGAGTTTTAAGATATGATGCTGCAAAGTCATATACTGCGATTATATGTTGCGCTGCTTTTATAATTCCTATTTCAAAAAGATATTTCCAGATTAATTGTTTTAAATATTTTATATATTGTTTGTTTTTTTTGACTACTGTTTCTCTGTAATCGTCATAATTAGTATGAACTGACAATATTAGCGGGATATTGTATTTTTTTGCCAATTTTTTAGCTAAAAGGCCAGGTTGGTAAACTCCATATGTTCTTATGATATCTATATTGAATTTTGAGCTGATTTTTTTTGCTTGATTTATTGGGGTTATATGGAGTTTGGCGTTTCCTGCCATTAATTGTAATTTTTCTTTATCTTGATTGCTGAAATTATAATCAGAATCATTGAAAACATATATTTCCTTAAAACAGTTATTCGGGTTCCAATAGTCTTCTCTTGTTTCGCCTTTTAAAAGATAGTTTTCTATTGGATCATTTGGGAAAATTCCAGCTATCAAATATTTTTCTTTATGTTTTTCATTTAAAAGAAGGGCGTCTATAAAGAATTTTACCGCCCAATTAGGATATGAATTAGGCATATATGATCCATAAATCGGGTCGCTGCCAGGAATCGCCCCATGGAATTGTTCCAATCCTTTAGTTTTTTGCTGGGTCTTTAAATATCTGATAATTGTTCTTGCGTTTTTTAAATGGTTTATATCATTATCTTGTTCGTAAAGCAGGAAAAATATTTCTGATATCTGAGCTAACCCTGTTAAGCATCTTCCTTTTTTAATTCTTTGCCATTCAGGATTATAATGACCCCAAGGGATTCCATCTTTTTTTATAATAAGAGATATTCTATCAGCTGTTTTTTTCGCCGCATCAAGGTATTTTTTTGATTCTATTTTCTGATCATCTTTCAGAATAATATATGATTTTAAGAGACCTTCTAAGGTGTATGCGATAGTATGGAGCGCAGGGCTGTTGTCTGAGAAGAAAGAAGAATTTTCGAAGAAACCATTCTCTTTCTGTTGAGAGATAGTCCAATTTAAATTTTTAATAGATGTTATTTTGTATTTTTCTTCATTTGTTTTTAACCATAATTCGAGAAGACATAAGCTGGCGCGAGAATAGTAAGTATGAGGAATCTTATTATAAGAATTTTTTATCCACGATCCATTTTCTTCCTGTTGGGCTATCAGCCAATCTCCAGCTTTTTTCGCCGCATCAAGGTATTTTGGGTTTTTGTCCAAGTTATAAATAGCTATTAATCCAGACATTGCTTGCGCAGTGTCAAAAATCATAGGTCTATCTTTATAAAAAATATCGCAAAAATATCCTTTTTCGTTTTGTATTTCTATCAGCCAATCTCCAGCTTTTTTCGCCGCATCAAGGTATTTTTGATCATTTAAAAAATAATATCCTTTTATAAAAGTAGGAATTATATATCCTGTGGTTTCTGGGAAATTAGGGCATCTGCCATAGAGTAGGGAATATTGGGAAGTTATGCCACCATCTTGATTTTGCATTCGCAATATCCAATTTAACGCGATTCTTATTCTTTCTTTTTCCGGCAATGCTTCGTTTTGTTTATTAAGATGATAAGCTAAAATTTTCCAAGATTCTGGTTTGGAATAATTTTTGAGTATTTCTTTTGCGATAATAAGGGGATTTCTCATCTTAGCGATTTTACGAACTCGATAGTCTTTGCTATTCCTTCTTGGAGAGTTGTTTCTTTTGGAAATTTTTCAAAATATCCGGTTGATGCAAGTTTTTTAATATCAGAATTTCTTTTCAAGATATTATCCCAACTTCTTCTAGGGAGATATTGTATGCCAGCCTTATTTCCAGTTTGTTTATTTATTTCATTAGCAATATCAATAATTTGAGTTTCTTTTCCGCTTCCTAAATTATAAATTTGACCTTCTGATTCTTCTAATGAGGAAACATATATCATTTTGTTTATAACATCATCAATATAATTAAAATCTCTGGTTTCTTGGCCGTTTCCTAAAATCGGTAAAGCTTTGCCATCTAATGCTAATTTTATGAAATTAGGAATAACGTTTCTGTATTGTCCCGGTTTCTCGCCTGGTCCATAACAGTTAAATATTCTAAAAATTGTAACATTTGTTTTATAAATATCATGAAAATAATAGCAATACATTTCTCCTAATAATTTGTCAATCGCGTAAGGAGTATCAAGCTTGATAGTAATTTTTTCTTCTTCCATGGCATTATCTTGATGTCCATAAACGCATGATGAAGATGAATAAATTATTTTTTTGACATCATACTTTACTGAATATTCCAAAATTCTGAGAGTTCCCATTCCATTAACCATTAAGTCTTTCTCTGGATGCTCCACAGAATTTTGGTTCGTGAAATTAGCTGCCAAATGAAAGATTATATCTATTTTTTTTGAAAAAATTTCTTCTAATGTTTTTTCGTTAAGAATGTCGTCTTTATAGAAATGGATATTGGGCGCTTCTATAACAATATTATTTCCAGACGAGAAATCATCAATATTGAAGATTTCTATCCCCGGGACATCTTTTATCATTTGAATTAATCTCGATCCGATTGCTCCAGCGCCTCCGGTAACTAATACTTTTTTATTTTCTAAAAATTCTTTCATATTTTATTTTTTAAATTTTGAGCAAATTTAGGGCTGATTATATTAATTATTGCAAAAACTATTAGTTTCCAGGTATAGAAAAAATCAGGTTTTTGCATTATTGATTGTGAAAAATATTTAATAGCTGATAGCGGTCTGTTGGAATATAATTCCACTTTTCCTAAGTTGATAAGTTGCGACCAGGCAGGGCAGTGGGCTTTGCACGCTAAATAAGCTTTTTGCGCTAATCCTATCGATTTTTGGGTTCCAGTTATTCCTTGGGGATTTTGCCTGTAGTAATAGAGTGTTTTATTTATTTTTGATATTTTGAATCCTGAATATTTTATCCTTAGCCAATATTCATAATCTTCAGCTCCTAAGAACTCTTTGTTAAATCCGCCTATTTTTTCTGGTATTTCTTTTTTATAAAGAAAACAAGCTCCTATTGTATTAAATCCATCAAGATTCTCAGGATTGCTTAATTTCACTTCTTTGATTTTTTCTCCTTCTTCACTTATTAGCCAATAATTGCAATAAACAAAATCAGATTTATTTTCGTCTAAATAGGCTACCATTTCTTTAATAGCATCTTTGGCAAAATAATTGTCATCTGATGTCCAAGTGAGATATTGTCCGATAGCATTAGACATTCCCTTATTTACAGAATCAGGCAAGCCGATATTATGTTCATTTATAAGTAATTTTATTCTTTTGTCAGAGAATGAATTGACTATATCCTGTGTTTCTTGCGATGGTCCGTCATCTATTATTATGAGTTCAAAATCTGTAAAACTTTGGTCTAAGCAGCTTTGGATTGATTGGCGGAGATATCTATAACCTTTATAAGTTGGCAGTACTATGCTTACTTTAGGCATTGTATTTTTTAGTGATTATTGAAACTATCCTTTTAGCCGCTTTCCCGTCATATAAAGGAATATTTTTTATCTTAGGATATTTTTTGCTTGAAATTTTTTTGATTTGAGAAGCGATTTTTTTTGTATTCAATCCTGTGATTATATTAGCTCCGCAGGTGATAGTTGCAGGTCTTTCAGTATTTTCTCTTATCGTGATAGTTGGTATTTTTAAAAATGCAGCTTCCTCTTGAATACCTCCTGAATCAGTAATAACTAACCAGGAATTTTTTAGAATTTTTATTAAATCAAGATATTCTATAGGATCTAATATTAAAAGATTCTTTAAGCTTTTGAATTTTTCCATTAAATCGAATAATTCAATATTTTTTTTAGTACGGGGATGCATAGGGAAGACAATAATTGAATTCTTCTCGATTTTGTTTAATATTTCCAATATTTTTTCCAATTTTTCTTTGGAATCGACATTGGAAGGGCGATGAATTGTTGTTAAAACTATTCTTTTATTTTCTAAATTATTCTTTTTAAGAATTTCAGATTTTTCTATTTGAGGCAAAGAATTAATTAATGTATCAATCATCACATTTCCGACAAAATAGGTTTTTTTTGAAGATATTCCTTCTTTCTTTAAATTTTTTATTCCTGATTTTTCTGAGACAAATAACAAGTCAGAAATATGATCAGTAATTATTCTGTTTATTTCTTCTGGCATCTCTTGGTCAAAACTTCTTAGACCTGATTCAATATGCGCTACAGGAATATTCATTTTTTTCGCAGTTATAGCGCAAGCAGCTGTTGAATTTACGTCTCCGACAACTAAAACTAAATTTGGTTTTTCTTTTAATAATATCGGCTCTAATCTCTCAATGATTTTTCCGAATTGTTGAGCGTGCGTCCCTGATCCTACTTCAAGATTATAGTCAGGGTTTTTTATTCCCAAGGATTTAAAAAAAGATTCTGACATTTGATAATCATAATGTTGCCCAGTATGTACTAAAATAGGCGATATTTCTGGATATCGTAAATATTCTTTCATTAGCGGTGCGATTTTCATGAAATTTGGCCTAGCACCGACAACATTTATTATCTTTATTTGAGCCATATTTTATATTTCAAGATAACACAAAAGGTTTGAAAAATAAAGGGAATAATCGTTTCTTTGTCTGGAAAAAAGGCTATTTTCCTGCTATGCTGAATCATTATTCATGAAGATACTGTATTTGATAACAAAATCAGAAATTGGGGGCGCTCAGACCCATGTTTTTGACTTGGCGAAACATTTTAAAATGCAAGGGCATGAAATAGCTATAATGAGCTCTCCTGGAGGGTGGTTAGCGCAAAAATCAGAATCGTTAAAGATTAAATACTACCCTAATGATTTTTTTATAAATACATTCAATCCTGCGGTGATGATGCAGGCTGGAGATGCGCTAAAAGAATGTTTGAAAGATTTTCAGCCGGATATAGTCCATTGTCACAGTTCTTTTTCTGGAATAGTGGGGAGAATGACTATAAAAAACAGAATCCCAACTTTCTTTACGGCTCATGGTTGGAGTTTTAATGATGGAGTTCCGTGGATACAAAAGGTATTAGGAATAGTTACTGAAAAGATTTGCGCGAAATATTCTGAGAAAATAATTTGTTGTTCTAATTTTGTAAAAGAACTTGGAATGAAATATAAGATCGCGCCAGAAGAAAAATTCGCAGTTATTTATAATGGCGTCCAGCCGAGCGAGGTGAATCTGGAAGATAAATTCAAGAATATTGATATTGTAAAAATTGTCATGATTGCCAGGTTGGCTGAGCCAAAAAATCCATTTTTGCTTATAAATGCTTATGATTTATTGGATGAAGAAACTAAAAATAAATCTCAAGTTACAATAATAGGTGACGGACCGCAGACAAAAATCCTTCGTGATTTGGTTAGGGATAATAATCTTTTTGAAAAAATTAAATTTACGGGCATGGTTGATCACGGAGAAATTTCGGATTATCTTAAAAATGCCCATATTTTTGCTTTGCCTAGCAAATGGGAAGGATTCCCTTATACTATAATTGAAGCTATGAACTATGGTCTGGCTATCATTGCCAGCGATGTTGGAGGCATAAAAGAAGCAGTGAGCTCTGATTGTGGGATTTTGATAAAAGAAGATGATTCAAGCATTTGGGCAGAAAACTTGACAAAACTTATCAACAATTTCGATTTAATCAAAAAAATGGGAGAAAACTCTTATCGCAAATTAAAAGATGAATTTGATATCAAAATAATGTTTGATACGATTTTAAATTTATATAAAAATAAGTAATCCTTTTAAAACGAAAAATATGACAAAAATAGAAAATAAAATAAGTATTTTGGAAAAAATATTGAAAACTGCCATCTGGGTTTCAACTATAATGGCAATGTTTATTCCTTTCATTGTTTACAATAAGGGCTTTTTTCCTTTTGTAGGAGCCAAGTCGATATTTTTCATGGCTTTTGCGCAAATAGCTTTTGCATCATGGATGATATTGGCAATCATTAATCCTAAATATAGGCCTAAAATAAATCCATTGATTATAATAGTCTTTTTATATCTTTTGGTTTTTGGATTGGCTACTGCTTTTGGATTGGATCCAACAAGATCGTTTTGGTCGAAATTTGAGAGAATGACAGGATTTTTGATGCAATTGCATTTAGGCGCTTTTTTTCTCGCCCTTTCAAATACATTTAAAAAGAAAAGCGATTGGAATTCTATCTTCTTAGTATCGACATTTTTTTCGACTTTGATGAGCCTTTATTTCTTATGTGTAAAATACGGAATAAATGTATTTAATACATTATTAAAATATTCAACTTGGGGAGGAGTAACGTTGGGAAACTCTTCTTTTCTTGCTACTTATTTGATGTTTAATTGTTTCTTGATAATTTATCTTATCAGCCAATTCGCAAAAGATTCAAATAGAAAAATTTTTTCTTGGGAAGAAATTAGCAAGAGTGGATGGCTTTTCTGGTTATCAAGCGCTGGCATAGTTGCATGGTGTGTTTTTACGTTAAAGCAAACAGGGATTTATTTTTCCATATTTCTGGTTTTTTTGACTATTGCCTTAGCAATGCTTTCATTTTTAAGCCATAGGATTTATCTGTTTTTGATTTTTATTTTAAATTTTTGGGCGTTGTTCTACAGCGGGGGAAGAGCCGCTCTGGCATCATTTTTTGGAGGATTAGTAATAATTTTTTTGTTTTGGTTGGCCTTTAATCATAAAAACGTCCAAATAAGAAAAATAGGAAAAATAACTATAGTAGTTTTTGCTATTTTTTCTATCTGGTTTTTAAGCTCTATCCTGAAAGATAATAGTTATTTGAGCAATGAATTTATAAAATCTGGAGGAGGGGCAAGACTATTGATATGGAAAAATATTATTCCAGCTATTTGGCAGAAACCTTTGCTTGGCTATGGACCAGAAAATTTTGAATTGGTATTTTATAAATATTTCAATCCGAAATTATTCTTGGTCGAATATGGAGGGGAAGTATGGTTTGATAGAGCTCATAATATTATCATAGATACGCTTATATCAACTGGAATTTTAGGATTATTATCATATTTATCTTTATTTTTAGGAACATCTTATCTTCTTTGGAAGAAATATAACAAAGATAATCAATATTTCTGGGAGTTTTCGATTATATCGGGGCTATTAGCGGCATATTTTGTTCAAAATCTGACTGTTTTTGACATGGTGACAAGTTATATGATGTTCTTTTTAGTTTTAGCTTTTGCCGGATCATTAATTAACCAAAATGATCAAGAAAATATTTCCGAGAAAGAAGATATCTCTCCTACAAAAGTTTTTGGAATTATTCTTGTAATTGCTATGTTTGGTTCTTGGATTTATAATTTTGCGGTTTTGCCTTATAAATCTAATTCTGCAATAGTTCAGCTTTTACAGGAAAATAATCCTAACCAAAGGATTATTCTTTACAAAGAGGGAAATAAATCGCACATCGGTTTTTATCAGCAAAGAGATTATTTATGCGAAACAGTCAATAATATAATGCAAAGCAATCAATATAACGCCCAGCAGAAAGCATTATTTAAAGAAGAAGCTGATATGTTCATTCAGGAGCATCAAAAGACAATCAGTGAAGCTCCTACTGATTATAGGGCTTATATAAGGCTTGGATATATGCTTATTTCTTATGGCATTGCTTACGATCCGTCAAAAATAAATGAAGCTATCGATGTCTTTCAAAAAGCTTTTGAACTGTCTCCCAATAATCCTCAAAGCTATTGGGGGTTGTCCCAGGCAAGAATAATGATCGGAGAAATAGACGAATCTTTTAGATTGATAGATAAAGCTGCGGAATTAGAGCCAACTCTTGAAAGAACTTATATAATCGGGATTGATTATGCTAAAGCATTAAAGAAAATTGATTATGTGGTTAAATATGCTCAGATGGGTTGGGATGCTAGTTTAGCGCATATAAAAAATGTTCCTGGAGTGGCAAATTTTTATGATAATGCAATTTATTTTGGAGGGCTCTTAGGTAAGACTAATGAAGTTTATGATGTTATAAATAAAGCAATCTCTGATACTGGTAATAGTAATTTAGGATTTTTTAAAACAGGAATGGAGTTTGCCAGGGTTTTGAAGAATCAAGATAAACTGATGTCTTATGCTTTACAAGGCCTCCAGGCTGCGGAAAAGAAAATAGACGATAAAAAAATCGAGAAGACAAAAAATGATTTTGATTTAGCGATATTCTTCGCTGGGACTTTGAACGATATGCAAAAAGTTAATGATTTAGTAGAAAAAGCGATAAAATATAATCCTGATTGGACTGCTGACTATCAGAAAATGTTTGCTTCAGGATCAGCGCCAATCATTCCGACATCAAGCAAAAAATAAGAAAATGCCCTTCTTTAGAAGGGCATTTTTTAAATTAAAATTTTTGGGGTATAATTCTGCATATGCAGACAAAGATAGATTATAAAAAAGAATTAAATGATTCTCAGTATAAGGCTGCTACTTTTTTAAATGGTCCAGTCTTGGTCATTGCTGGAGCTGGTTCCGGAAAAACAAGAACCTTGATTTTTAGAGTTGCTTACTTGATAGAGCAAGGAATAGATCCTGACAATATTTTACTTTTAACTTTCACTAGAAAAGCTTCCCAAGAAATGTTAAGAAGAGCTGGAGAATTGTTAGACGATAGATGTTTGAAAATTCCTGGAGGAACATTCCATTCTTTTGCTAATAATTTATTGAGAAAATATGCTCAGGCTATAGGTTTTTCTAACAATTTTTCTATATTAGATGAACAGGATTCTGAAAATCTTTTAAAACAGATACGTAACCAGCTTTTCCCCGATCAAAAAGATATGCCGAAGAAAAATACATTAAGAGAATTGTTTTCATTCCATAAGAATAAAGAGACTAATTTGGAAGATATAATTTTTGATCAACTTCCTCAATTCAAAGATAAGATTGACCAGATAAAAGAGATTTTTGATGCTTACTCTTCGTTAAAATTGAAGAATTCAATGATGGATTATGACGACTTGCTCATTTATTGCAAAAAATTGCTGGAGAATAATATTTCTATCAGGAAAAAAGTTTCCGATCAATATAGATATATAATGATAGATGAATATCAGGATACTAATAAAATTCAATCAGAAATCGCCGAGCTTTTGGCTGGAGAGCGTAAAAATATAATGGCTGTTGGCGACGATTCTCAGAGTATTTATTCTTTTCGGGGAGCTGATTTCAAAAATATTATGGATTTTCCGAAAAGATTTCCGGGAACAGAAATTATTACGTTGGAAACGAATTATCGCTCGACTCAACAGATTTTGGATTTAACTAATAAAGTTATAGAAAAGGCTAAAGAGAAATACTCAAAAAATTTGAAAGCTTTTAAAGGCAAAGGCCCTAAACCGATATATGCGGAATTTTCTTCTGAAAGAGAACAAGCTAAATTTATAATTGAGAAATTAAAAAGTTTAGAGAAACCTCTGGGTGAAAGCGCTGTTCTTTTTAGATCTTCGTGGCATTCCAATGAATTAGAGCTTGAACTGATAAAAAATAATATATCTTTTGTAAAATACGGCGGGATAAAATTCGTGGAGAGCGCGCATACTAAAGATATATTGTCTTTTTTAAGAGTTGATTTCAGCTACAAAGATTCTGCGGCATGGCAGAGAATATTGTCCTTGCACAAGGGAATTGGATTAAAAACCGCGCAAAAAATAATAGATGTAATTATTGAGGAGAATAATATCGATATTCTTGATAAATATAAATTGGGGAAATTGCTTAAAACTTTAATAGATGTTGCCAAAGAAACAGAACCAGAAAAGAAAATGAAGATTGTTTTTAATCATTATAAACCGATTCTAAAAGAAAGGTATCTTGACGATTTCGATAAAAGAGAAAAAGATTTGCAATCTCTTCAAGAAATTTCTAGCAGATATCAAGATTTACAGAAATTTTTGTCAGACACCTTAATAGAATCTCCAGATAATAATGATTTCACAAGAACATCTGACAGATTAGTGCTTTCAACAATACATTCTGCAAAAGGTTTGGAGTGGAATAATGTTTTTTTGATAAATTTGGTAGATGGATTTATGCCATCTTTGAAGTCGCTTGATAATTTAGAAGAAGAAAGAAGGCTTTTTTACGTAGCCTTAACAAGAGCTAAAAATAATTTGTTTCTGATGAAGCCAGATATTCGACCAAGAGTTTGGCAGGAAAATGTTTTGCAGAAAGATTTTTCAATAGCTTGCAGATTTTTAGATAAAGATATTATGCAAAATGATTATCTTCAAAAAATGTTGATGCCAGCTAAAAAGAAAAGTTATTTGAATATTGATTAGGTCAGTTTACAAGGAACTACACGCAGACCACGAAACGGGGGCTGCTGACAACAAATAAAGGCTGAGTATCAAGCACCGGGAAAGTGCGGGATATTCAGCCTGTTTTGTTGTCAGGGGTTTCCAAAGGGGCTTGCCCCTTGGCACACGACTTTGCTCGCAAAGTGTAGTGTGTTATACGCTTTGTCTGCGTTGCCGTGAAAACGCCATTGCCGCCGGATAGGGCAAGGGCATTTGAAGCGGCAGGAAAACAGGCTTGGATTTGTGGGCGGGTGCTGCCACAAATGAGGGGCTGGTTTCAACAGCAGATAGGGCGTATATGAAAGTCCCCGTCCATCGTTCCCCGTAAAAGTTTGGACAGCTTGCCCCGATGTTGCCGCTTGTGGTCACGATGGCCAGAAGATTGCGGCGGCTCTCGTTTTCTCAAAATCTGAATGGGCGGGAAAGCCATTTTAGGGCTTTCCCGCCTTGATTATCCTTTAGCAAAGTCGGGCGGGACTGTCAACGGCGGCGCATGAAATGCACCGTTCATCTTGACCGTTGACTGGCTCGACTGGCTTTGCTATTTC